>Ga0209199_1002954_pt1 | contig 17385 bp, 10 predicted proteins | sample COGITO_mtgs_1105_7_FD_184805 | JGI IMG/M metagenome (GOLD analysis project Ga0209199, IMG submission 184805) | Pelagic marine microbial communities from North Sea - COGITO_mtgs_110523 (SPAdes) (version 2) | ecosystem: Environmental > Aquatic > Marine > Epipelagic ...
TTAATTTATATACACCAAGTTCAGAAAAAATAGACGTATTAATTCAATTAAATTATAATAATGAAAAAATTGTTTTAAATAAAGCATATCAAAACAATTACGCAGATAATTTTAGCATTAATAAACTACAATTCTATATTTCTGACTTAAGGTTTTACAGTCAAAATAAAGAAGTTCTAGAATATCACAAAAAATATATTTTGATCGATATTGAAAATGAAAATTCATTAAAAATTTCAATTCCAAGTAACCTAATGTTTGATCAAGTACTATTTAATATAGGAATAGATGAAGAGACAAATAAAACTGGCGCCAAGGGAGGTGATTTAGATCCAATTCACGGAATGTACTGGACTTGGAATAGCGGATATATAAATTTTAAACTAGAAGGTCTTTACAACAATAATAATGAGTTTATGTTCCATGTAGGTGGATTTATGAAACCATATAATACTCTTCAAAAAGTTAAAATAAATAAAGCTAAAGAACACAATAATAAACTTGAATTAAATTTTGATAGATTTTTAAATTCTTTAGATTTTAATTTAGATAAAATCTTATCTCCGGGTAAAAATGCTGTTAAATTTTCTAATATGTTGGCAAAATCGATTAACTAAATGAAAAGGTTTATATCACTTTTAATAATCTTTTTAATTATTAAATTAATATTTCATTTAAATAAACAGAATAGCTTTTTGAATTACCCAAACTATTTTCCAAAAATAGAATATGATTTTTCTAACAACCAACTAAGCAAAGAAAAAATTGAATTAGGTAAAATATTATTCTATGATCCAATTTTATCTAAAAACAATCAAGTTTCTTGTGCTTCATGTCATTCATCTTATAATGCATTTGCTCATACTGACCACAAGTTAAGTCACGGAATATTTGACCAAATTGGAGTTAGGAATGCTCCTTCATTGTTTAATCTAGCATGGCAGAAAGAATTTATGTGGGATGGTTCAATAAACCACTTAGATATGCAAGCATTAGCTCCAATAAATAGTAAAACAGAAATGGGAGAAACCACAAAAGGACTAATAAATAAATTGCAAAAAACTAATTATTATCCAAAGTTATTTCATGATGCCTTCAAGGATAGTATTATAAAAACTGAATATCTTTTAAAATCTTTATCACAATTTCAATTAACACTTATTTCGGCTAACTCAAAGTATGATTCTGTAATTAAAGGGGTTACTAAGTTCAACACGAAAGAGAAAAATGGTTATGAATTATTTAAAAATAATTGCAATAGTTGCCACACAGAACCTCTTTTTACCAGCTATGATTACAAAAATAATGGAATACAAGAAGATTCATTATTAAAAGATCTTGGTAGGTTTGAAATAACTCAAAATATCAAAGAAAAATATTTATTCAAAGTCCCTTCGTTAAGGAATCTAAAGTACTCCTACCCTTACATGCATGATGGTAGGATGAAAAAATTACAAACTGTAATTGAACATTATTCAGACATTGAGATTGATAATAAATTTATTAAATTAAATAGTAAAGAGAAAATTGATTTAATTGCTTTTCTTTTAACATTAAATGACAAAGAATTCACCTTAAATAAAGATCATAAGTTTCCATCAAAATTAATTGAAATTTTATATCAATAGATATAAAATACTCATTATTGCTAGTTTTAAATTCAATATTCTTAAATTCAGATAAAGATTCAATTTATATTTACAAAAAATAAATCTATTCTATGAAAATCAAATTATATTATTTACTAACTCTTTTTAGTTTATTTATTTACAGTCAAGATAACCCCGTTATAACTTCATGGCTTCAAAATACCTCAGAAATAGGTTCCTATTACTTTTCCGGCAATTCCACTCCAGTTTCTAATAATATACTTGTAAACTGTCAATCTGTAGAGTACTCAGAAGATTTTGCTTATATAACCACTCAAGGAATTCCTGCATACCCAACAGGACCTTTCTTAGACAACAATCCTTCGACAGCACAAGCACAAAATAATATTTATAAAATGCCTTTAAATCCTCAACCAAATAATGGTACCCCAACAAGTACTACAGGAGGTAATATTGGTGTTTTTATTAATGGAGTTGCATTATTTGATTACAGGGACGGTGTAGCATGGAATAACAACACTAATTATCTATGTGGTGGACCTGGCAACCCACCATGCCCAGGAGGCCCAATGGCAACTCAAAATTGGAATAGAGATGCAATTCCTGCAGAGATGGGTGGTTTTGATTGTTCAAAAGGTCATCCTGCACAAGGCAATTACCATCATCACCAAAACCCTTCTGCATTTAAATTAGATCTAGAACTCGTCTCAGATGTATGTAACCTTTATGATGCGGAAGGATTATATGCAATTAACCCTAATAGTCACTCACCCCTTATTGGATATGCATATGATGGGTATCCTATTTATGGTGCGTATGGTTATAAAAATTCAGATGGATCTGGCGGAGTAACTAGAATTAAATCTGGTTATCAACTAAGAGATATTACAACTCGAGCAAACGGCCCCGAAATAAATCAAGTTATAACAATAACTCAAGGACCAAACTCGGGAGACCAACAAACATTATTTTTAGGATATTTCAGAGAAGATTATGAGCATATTGAACACTCTGGGGAAGAAGATTATCTTGATGTGCATAATGGTAGATATAGTGTAACGCCTGAATACCCAGAAGGTACATATGCTTATTTTGCTACAGTAGACGAGAATTGGAATTCGGCATATCCTTATGCTGTAGGACCCACATTTTATGGGGTTTATGAAAATAGAATTATTAACAATATCAACGAATCAACAACTGAATATTTATCTAATAATAACTTTGAAATAAATCAGGTTGGAGTGACTATTATTCCAAATCCAGCTTCAGATTTAATAGCAGTTCAAATACAAGACTTAATAACTAGTGATCTAAATATCACTTTATTTGATATTAACGGAAAGTCGATTAAAAGTAAAAAGATAAAAGCAGGTAGTACAATTGCTTATTTTAATACTGAAACTTTTTATGATGGAGTTTACTTATTAAATATATCCTCTGAGAATTATTCAATTACAAAAAGAGTTATTATTTCAAGATAATTGGCTTTTTTAATCACTTATTTATTAAAATTAAGCATACATTTGTATGCTTAATTTTAACTAATGAGATTACACAGAAATTTATGCTTAGCCGTTATAGACGGAGTTTTATTGATTTTCAATGAAGAAAAATATGCTGATAAGGTTATTCAGAATTTATTAAAAAGAAATAAGACATGGGGAAGTAGAGACAGAGGGTTTATCGCAGAAACAACTTACGATATAGTTAGGTGGAAAAGACTTTACTCAAAAATAGCGGAAGTTAAATCACCCTTTTCAAGAGATGATGCTTGGCGATTATTAGCAGTTTGGATCATTTTGAAAGGAATTAAGCTCCCCGACTGGAAGTATTTTGAAAACACTCCCAACAGAAAAATTAAAGGAAGGTTTGATACTTTAATCAAAGAAAGAGTTTATCGTGAATCAATTCCTGATTGGATTGATGAAATAGGAGTTAAAGAACTAGGATTAAAAAAATGGGAAAAAGAATTATCAAGCTTAAATAAACAAGCCCAAGTTGTACTAAGAACAAATACTTTAAAAATTGATAAAGAATTACTTCAGTCAAAGTTGGAAGATGAGGGTGTTTTAACTACAATTAATAAAGACTACACCGATGCATTAATTTTAGATGAAAGAAAGAATGTTTTCAGAACAGAAGCTTTTAAAAATGGATGGTTTGAAGTTCAAGATGCATCATCTCAATTGGTTGCAGAATTCCTTAATGTTGAGCCTGGAATGATTGTAGTTGATTGTTGTGCGGGAGCTGGAGGAAAAACACTACACCTTTCTGCACTTATGAAGAATAAGGGCAAATTAGTGGCTATGGACATTTACGAAAGCAAATTAAAAAAATTAAAAATTAGAGCTAAAAGAAATGGTGCCCACAACATTAACATTAAAGTGATTGAGTCTACAAAACCAATAAAAAAACTACATAATTCTGCAGACAGAGTCTTGATTGATGCGCCTTGTTCAGGATTGGGTGTCCTAAGACGAAATCCAGACTCAAAATGGAAGTTAAAAGAAGACTTTTTAACAGAAATAAAAGTAACTCAGCAAAAAATTCTAAGAGATTACTCAAAAATGGTCAAGCCAGGTGGAAAGTTAGTTTACGCTACTTGCTCTATACTGAATTCAGAAAACTCAAAACAAATAAAAGATTTTCTAAAATCTGAAAATGGCAAAGAATTTAAATTCGAAAGTGAAAAAATAATATTATCTCATCTACATGGGTTTGATGGTTTTTATATGGCATTATTATCAAGAAATAAATGAGAAAAAAGATAACATTAGCTCTGTTTTTAACTATATCCCTGGTTCAATCTCAAATACCAAATGGATACTATGATTCTGCTAGTGGATCTAACTATGAACTAAAAACACAATTATTTGAAATAATTAATAATCATATTGATCAGGGTTATAATGCTCTTGACGATTTTTATACTATTCATGATATTGACATTTATTATGAAAATGATAACACTATTTTGGACATTTATTCTGAAAACCCGTCAGGTACAGATCCATACAATTTTAGTCCTGACAATAGTTGTGGGAATTATTCAAGTGAGGGTGACTGCTATAATAAAGAGCATCTAATTCCTCAATCAATTTTTGGTAGCAATTACCCCATGAGAAGTGATGCACATCAAGTATTACCAACTGACGGAAGAGTAAATGGTTTTAGGAGTGCTTACCCATTTGGGGTAGTTGGACAAAATCTAGTTAGTCAAAGTGGAATATCTAATCCAACACAAAATGGATCTAAACTTGGTAATAATTTAAACGAAGGTTATTCTATTGGGTATACTAATATTGTATTTGAACCAATTGATGAATTTAAAGGGGATATAGCTCGCATTTATTTTTATTTTATTACCAGATACGAAAATTTAGTTTCTTCTTGGTCTTCATATGACATGTTTGATGGTAGCTCAGATAAAGTTTTACAAGATACGTTCTTAAATATTTTAATTAACTGGCATTTAAATGATCCTGTTTCTCAAAAAGAAATTGACAGAAATAATCAAATCTATTTATTTCAAGGTAATCGAAACCCATTTATAGATCAACCAGAATATGTAGAGGAAATTTGGAGCCCTACTAACGATAATGAAAACCCATCAACTCCTACAAATATTCAACTTTTTGATATAACAGACAATTCATTTCAGTTAAGCTGGAATAGCTCTTCAGATAATGTTTCTGTAGAATCTTATAACATATACATTGATAATAGTTTATATGTTAATACAGAAAATACCAATTATTTAATTTCAGGGCTTTCTGCTAGTACTTATTATTGCATAAATATAACCGCATTAGACCAATCTGGGAATTCTTCTTTATTAAGTCAAGATGAATGTGCTACAACATTAGATCAAAGTACTACTACAAATGAGTTATTCATTTCTGAGTATATTGAAGGGTCTTCCAACAATAAAGCAATTGAAATTGCGAATTTTAGTGGAGAGACTATAAATCTGAATAGCTATTCATTAGCTAGAAATATAAATAGTGGTACAAGCTGGGGGGAAATGCTACAATTAGAAGGGCAAATAACTAATGGAGATGTTCATGTAGTTTCAAGAGGAAATGCAGATGAAGAGATATTAAACAATTCAGATCAACTATCTAGCGCTGATGCAATATCATTTAATGGAGACGATCCAGTAGGACTCTTTAAAAACAATAATTTGATTGATATCTTTGGATATTTTAACGGAGAAAACAATTATTCAAATAGTACGTATGTTAGAAGTGAGTCTATTGTAAATCCAAATATAAATTTTGATATTGAAGAATGGATTTTTTATCCAAATAACACATTTGAGTTTATTGGCTTTCATAATCAAAACCTATCATTAGAAGAAAATATATTCACAGATATAAAAATCTACCCAATTCCAATAACTAATAATCTGCTATATATTAAATCAAATTTAAACTACTTCTATGAAATATTTAATATTAACGGAGTTAGGCTCTTAAATGGATTTAATAATAATATACTAAATAGTGTGAAAACTATAAATTTGAAGTCAGGAATCTATTTTTTAAAAATATCTAGAAAAGGTTCTTATTTTACACAAAAAATAATAATTCAATAAGGTTGTTCAAAACATAGTGAATAACTAATAAATTATCCCATTAATTTTGATATAGTTTTAGGTTAAAAACAGTTAAATTTATTACCTAATTATTTATTTAAATTATGATTATTTTCTTTGGTGATAATACTAGAAATAAAATTTTTGCAGTACAATCAAATAAGGTTTTAACAGCACAAGACATTGATAAATTAATATGGGTTTTTGGTGAAAAGTCAATAATCAATAGTAAAAAGATAAATCACACTTATTTAGGTCCAAGAGCTGCTATGATAACTCCATGGAGTACAAATGCTGTAGAAATATGTCAAAACATGGGTGTAAATTCATTAATTAGAATTGAAGAATTTAATAAAGTTGATCTAGAGTTTTCTGATTTTGACTACATGGTTTATGAAAAATTTGAAAAATTACATCAAGATATATTTAGTGTTGAAATTAAGCCTAAAAAAATCCTTGCCATTGAAGATATTGAAAATTATAATTTACAAGAAGGTTTGTCTTTAAATTCTGAAGAAATAGTTTACCTTAATAATATTTCAAAAAAGATTGGAAGAAAACTGACTGATTCAGAAGTTTTTGGATTTTCACAAGTAAATTCTGAACATTGTAGACATAAAATATTCAATGGAAAATTTATTATTGATGGGGAAGAAAAAAAGTCTTCATTATTTAAACTAATTAAAGAAACTTCCAAAAAAAATCCAAACTCTATTGTATCTGCATATAAAGATAATGTAGCATTTATCGAAGGTCCATCTATTAACCTATTTTCACCTGAAAGGTCTGATATTGCAGATTACTACAAAATAAAAGAAGTTAAATCTGTAATATCTATTAAAGCAGAGACTCATAATTTTCCAACTACTGTTGAACCTTTTAATGGAGCTGCTACTGGGTCTGGCGGAGAAATTAGAGATCGACTAGCTGGCGGAAAAGGCTCACTACCACTAGCTGGAACTGCGGTTTACATGACACCATATCCAAGAAATTCAAATGAAAAATTATGGGAAGAAAATATTCAAGCCAGAAAATGGCTATATCAATCTCCAATTGATATTCTAATTAAAGCTTCAAATGGCGCTTCAGATTTTGGTAACAAATTTGGACAACCTCTAATTACTGGCTCAGTACTTACATTTGAACATGAAGAGTTTAATAAAACTATTGGTTTTGATAAAGTTATAATGCAAGCTGGAGGAATTGGGTTTGGATTGTCTAATCAAGCAATTAAAGAGACTCCTAGTGAGGGAGATAAAATCGTTGTATTAGGAGGAGACAATTATAGAATTGGAATGGGTGGAGCTGCAGTTTCATCTGCTGACACAGGTGAGTTTTCAAAAGGAATAGAATTAAATGCTGTACAAAGATCAAATCCTGAAATGCAAAAAAGAGTGGCAAATGCGATTCGAGGCATGGTTGAAAGTAATAATAATTCTATCGTTTCAATTCATGATCATGGTGCAGGTGGACATCTTAATTGTCTTTCAGAATTAGTTGAAGAAGTTGGTGGAGAAATAAATTTAGACATGCTCCCTGTTGGAGACCCAACTTTATCAGATAAAGAGATTATTGGTAATGAATCTCAGGAAAGGATGGGGTTAATTATAGACTCTCGTGACTTAAATTTATTAAATAAAATTGCAGAAAGGGAAAGAGCACCAATTTACGAAGTAGGTACTATAACAAATAATAAAAGATTTACAATTAAATCAAAATCGAAAGGAAACACTCCTTTAGATTTATCTTTGGATAATTTTTTCGGTAGCTCCCCACAAACTGTGATGAAAGACAATAAAAAAACTATCAATTACAGCTCAATATCATACGATAATACAAAAACAAAGTATTACTTAAAAAAAGTTTTCAAGCTTGAAGCAGTTGGTTGTAAAGATTGGTTAACCAATAAAGTAGATCGCTGTGTTGGCGGTAAAGTGTAGGCCCTCTTCAATTACCTCTAAATAACTGTGGTGTAATGGCTTTAGATTTTAATAGTTCAAAAGGAGTCGCAACATCAATAGGCCACTCCCCTATATCTGCTCTAATCGACCCTGTTGCTGGTAGTAGAAATAGTATAGCAGAAGCTTTAAGTAATATAATTTGGGCTCCGCTAAGCAAAGGACTTACAGGTATCTCACTATCTGCAAATTGGATGTGGCCATGTAATAATGATGGAGAAGATAGCAGACTTTATGATGCAGTAGAATCTATATCAAAATTTGCAATTGAATTAGGGATTAATGTACCTACTGGAAAAGATTCTTTATCGATGAAACAAAAATATTCTAATAAAGAAGTTCTAGCACCAGGTACAGTTATAATATCTGCTGCTGGTGAATGTAACAATATATCTAATGTTATTGAACCATTATTTAAGTTAAATCAAGGTAGTATATACTATATTAATTTATCTCAAGATCAATATAAGCTTGGCGGTAGCTCTTTTGCTCAGACATTAAACAAAATAGGAAATGAAACACCATCGGTTGTCAGCGCTGAATTTATTGTAAAGGTTTTTAATACAGTTCAATGCTTAATCACTAAAAATATAATTGTAGCTGGACACGATATTTCAGCTGGAGGATTGATAACCACATTATGTGAAATGTGTTTTTCTGATAACAATGTTGGAGCTGATTTAGTTTTTGATAGTTTAAATGAACAAGACTCGATAAAATTATTATTTTCAGAAAATGCAGGACTCGTAATTCAATCAAAAGACGATTCTATCGAAAGCTATTTCAAAAAAGATAATATTGAGTTTTTTAAAATTGGAAAAACTACAAAATCAAATAACTTAAATATTAAAAATTTTAATGAAAATATTGATTTAAACATTAGTGAGTTAAGAGATGAATGGTATAGCACCTCTGTTTTACTAGATAAAAAACAAACATCTAACAACTTAGCTGTTGAAAGATTTAAAAACTTTAAAAAACAGCCTTTGAAGTTTGTTTTTCCAAATCATTTCAAAGGAACACTACCTGTGATTAACACTTCTATTAACAGACCCAAAGCAGCTATAATTAGAGAGAAAGGAAGTAATAGTGAAAGAGAAATGGCTAATGCTATGTATTTAGCAGGTTTTGATGTGAAAGATATTCATATGACTGATCTAATTTCGGGAAGAGAAAACTTAGAAGATATTAGATTTATAGGTACTGTGGGAGGTTTTTCTAATTCAGATGTCCTTGGGTCTGCAAAAGGTTGGGCAGGAGCTTTTAGGTATAATGAAAAAGCTAAATCTTCATTAGAAAACTTCATGAAAAGAAAAGACACTCTATCTGTTGGTATTTGTAACGGTTGTCAGTTATTTATGGAGTTAGATTTAATTAATCCTGAACATGAAGTTCATGGTAAAATGACATTTAATGATTCTAAGAAACATGAGAGTGCTTTTACTTCTGTAAAAGTTCAAAAAAATAACTCCATAATGCTATCTACATTAGAGGGCTCAAATTTAGGGGTATGGATTAGTCATGGAGAAGGTAAATTTAAATTACCTCAAAAAGAAGAAAACTATAATATTGTAGCTAAATATAGTTATCACAACTACCCTTCTAATCCAAACGGATCTGACTATAATACAGCAATGTTGTGTGATATTTCAGGTAGACATTTAGTAACAATGCCACATATTGAAAGGTCTATTTTTAAATGGAACTGGGCAAACTATGTTGAAAATAGTAACGATGAAGTATCCCCATGGATAGAAGCTTTTACAAATGCTAGAGATTGGATAATAAGTAATTGATAATATTTATCATAAATTCGTAGTTTAAAATACTAATATGAAAAGATTTTTAATCATACTATTTACTCTATTTATTACTAACGCTTTTTCTAACAAAAAAGAGTTATATCATCGGGTTAAAATAGAATATAGTAATAGTATTGAATTTAATAAACTTTTAAACTCAGGAGTTTGTATTGATCACGGCATACATAAAAAAAATGAATATTTTGAATCCGATTTTTCTGAAACTGAATTATTAATTTTAAATGAACTGAACTTTGAATATTCAATAATTATAAACGATGTTTCTGCTTTTTATAAGAACAGAAATAATCCTAATCATAAAGATTATATTTCTAACAATAACTCTAAGAACTTTAGTTGTGATGATAATGGAGGTTATAATTACACAACCCCGCAAAACTATGACATAAAAGACGGAAATGACTTTGGTGGATTTTATACTTATTCTGAAATGCTCTCTGAGTTAGATCAAATGAAAGAACAATTTCCAAATCTTATTACCTCAAGGGATGATGTTAAGGATATTGACATTCTTGCAGGAACACACCCTCATCAAACATTTGAAGGTAGATTCTTACAATGGGTAAAAATTTCAGATAATCCAAATACAAACGAAGATGAACCAGAGATTTTATATACTGCAATTCATCATGCTAGAGAACCTGGCTCATTACAACAACTAATATTTTATATGTGGTACATATTAGAAAATTATGAAAGTGACCAAGAAATTAGAGATATTGTTGACAATACTGAGTTGTACTTTATTCCTTGTGTAAATCCAGATGGTTATATTTATAATGAAACAATTGAACCTGAAGGAGGTGGAATGTGGAGAAAAAACAAATTTAATTCACATGGTGTAGATAATAATAGAAATTACTCATACATAGATCCAAACGGCGATGAAGTATGGGATACTGCTGGAACGTCTAACAACACAGGTAATGATACTTACCCAGGAACAGAACCATTTTCAGAAGGTGAAAATAGAGCAATTAGATATTTTGTTGAGAATAATGATTTTAAATTAGCTCTTAATAATCATACCTACAGTAATCTATTATTGTATCCTTTTGGATATGATTATAATCAGCTAACAGAAGACAACGAAATTTTTGAAAGTATATCTGATTTATTAGTTCAAGAAAATGGATATGATAATATTCTTAGCTCAGAATTATATCCTGCAGCGGGGGATAGTGACGACTTTATGTATGGCCTATTAACAACTGAAGAGGGAAATACTAGAGATAAAATATATGCAATGACACCTGAAATTGGTTCATCTTTTTGGCCAGCAGCTTCAACAATTGAGGATTTATGTAAAGAAATGATTTTTTTAAACCTTAATGCAGCTCGCTTAGTTAATAACTATGCTATAGTTAATGAAAATACTCCTTACACTATTGAGAATGTATCTTTTAATACTGACTACAGCTTACAAAGATTAGGAATAACTGAACCTGGTGATTTTAGTGTAACATTTTTACCTATTTCAGAAAATATCATTTCTGGTGAAAATACTAATTATTACAGCGGTTTAGAGCTAGGACAAACTACTGAAGGTTCATTTTCAATTGATTTGAATAATAATATAAATACTGGCGACGATGTATCTTACAAACTTATTTTAAATAATGGAGTATTTGATAAAGAATATACAATAACAAAAATATTTGGAAATTACCTAGATATATTTACTGACTCAGACAATACATTTTCAAATAATTGGAATAGTAACTCAAACGAATGGGACGAAACTAATGAGGATTATTTTAGTCCAAGTACATCAATTACTGATTCACCAAACAGCAATTACAGTAACAATGAAAACTCTGTATTAGAAATTAGTAATGAAATTGACTTAACAAACTATTCATACGTAGAGGTGACATATAATGCTAAATGGGAAATTCAAAATAATTTTGATTATGTCCAATTTGAAGTGTCCACTAATAATGGTGAAAGCTGGGCTCCTCAATGTGGTTTATTCACACAGATTGGTAGTAATAGCTTTCAAAATGCTAATAACGAACCTCTTTACACAGGAAATCAAAATTCATGGATTCAAGAAAAAATTTCTCTCTCAGATTATTTAGGGGAAACCATTTTAATAAGGTTTAAAATCGTAACAAATAGTTTTGGAAGAAGAGATGGATTTTATTTTGATGATTTTGAAATAAGTGGAGTTTCAAATCAACTTAATATTGAAAATAATGTCAAAGACAATACTTTCATTTATCCAAATCCTGTAGATAACATTTTAAATATTAATACGACTCTTAATGATTATACTATAGAAATTTATACTATTTCAGGACAATTAGTATCAATAAGTAAAAATATTAGAACTTTTGATTTTAGTAACTATAATAAAGGGATATATCTACTAAAATTAATGACTGATAAAACTTCTAAAATATTTAAAGTTTTAAAATAGCCTACAAACTTCATTTAGTTTTTTCCAATAAATTTACTATGCATGCATAATATTTACTATTTACTATGCATGCATAGTAGATTTTACTTATATTTGATTTACTATCATTTGTGATTAATTATGAAAGAAAAAACAATAGATTATGTATTGAGAACTACTTGGTTAGCAGTAAAAAAGATGTATAATGAAGAGGCAACAAATTATAATTCGACAATGGCTACAGGCTTTACACTGTTGAGTATAGATCCTGAAAAAGGTACTCCATCTACATCTCTTGGTCCTAAGATGGGAATTGGTGTGAATAGCTTATCTAGAATTTTATCTTCAATGGAGCTTGAAGGATTAATTAAGAGAAAACCTAACCCTAATGACGGAAGAGGTGTGCTAGTTCATTTAACAAAGTTTGGCGTAGCTAGTCGAGAAAAGGCAAGAGACCGTGTTCTGATGTTTAATGATTCAATAAATAACAATATTAGTAAAGAAAAAATCAATTCATTTTTTGAAGTTTCTGAACTAATAAATAATTTAATAGGTAATAAATTAATATTTACAGAAAATAAAGAAAATGCAAAATAGAAAAATAAATAAAATTGCAATAATAGGCTCTGGTATTATGGGTAGTGGTATCGCTTGTCATTTTGCAAATATTGGAGTAGAAGTTCTTTTATTGGATATTATTCCATTTGAACTTAATGATATAGAAAAAATAAAAAAACTAACATTAGATAGTAAAATTGTTCGAAATAGATTAGTTAATGATGCATTAAAAACATCATTAAAATCAAAACCTTCACCCATATACAATAAAAAATTTGCAAATAGAATAACAACAGGCAACTTAGAAGACGATCTACATTTAATTGAAGAGGTTGACTGGATAATGGAGGTTGTTGTAGAACGATTAGATATTAAAAAAACAGTTTTTAAACAAATTGAAAAATACAGAACTCCTGGCACATTAATTACCTCAAATACGTCTGGAATTCCTATCAAATTCATGAATGAAGGAAGAAGCGAAGATTTTCAAAAAAACTTCGCTGTCACTCACTTTTTTAACCCTCCCAGATACTTAAAATTATTTGAAGTTATTCCTGGGCCAAACTGCGATAAATCAGTAATCGATTTTTTAATGATTTATGGGGAAAAATTCTTAGGTAAGACTTCTGTACTTGCAAAAGATACTCCCGCTTTTATTGGAAACAGAATTGGGATATTCAGTATTATGAATTTATTTAATGTTGTAAAAGAAATGAATTTGACTGTTGAAGAGGTAGATAAATTAACAGGTCCGGTAATAGGAAGACCTAAGTCTGCTACATTTAGAACAATTGATGTCGTCGGTTTGGATACCTTAGTTCATACTGCTAATGGAGTTAAAGACAATTGCCCTAACGATGAAATGAGGCATGAATTTGAAATTCCTGCATTTGTAAATCAAATGATGGAAAATAAATGGCTTGGAAGTAAGACTAAACAAGGGTTTTATAAGAAAGAGATAAATTCAAATGGGAAAAAAGAAATATTGTGTTTAGACTTAAACACTCTCAAATACAGATCAAAAAATCGTGTTAATTTTAAAACATTAGAATTAACAAAATCTATTTCAAATGTAGGTGATCGTTTTGAAATATTAATTAAGGGTGAAGACCTAGCCGGAAAATTCTACAGAAAATGTTTCTCGGCATTATTTGCTTATGTTCAAAATAGAATTCCAGAAATATCTGATGAAATTTACAGAATTGATGATGGTCTTAGAGCTGGATTTGGCTGGGAACATGGACCATTTGAAATTTGGAATGAAATTGGTGTAGCTAAAGGAGTAGAACTAATGAAATCTGAAGGTAAAAAACTAGCTAAATGGGTTGAAGAAATGTTATTAGAAGGACAAGAATCATTTTACACAATCAAAAACGGAGCTACTTATTACTATGATATTCCTTCAAAAAGTCAACTAAAAAAACCAGGTCAAGAATCCTTTATAATTTTAGATAACATTAGAGAATCTTCAGAAGTATTTAAAAACTCTGGTGTTTCTTTACAAGATATTGGAGACGGGATATTAAATCTTGAATTTAGATCTAAAATGAATACGATTGGTGAAGATGTGTTGTTAGGCTTAAATAAAGCAATTGATATCGCCGAAAAAGATTTTCAAGGACTAATTATTGGAAATCAAGCACCTCACTTTTCTGTAGGTGCTAATATTGGAATGATACTTTTAATGGCCGCAGAACAAGAATATGAAGAATTAAATAAAGCTATTAAGTTTTTTCAGGACTCTATGATGCGAATGCGATACTCTTCAATTCCAACTATTTCTGCTCCTCATGGAATGGCTTTAGGAGGTGGGTGTGAAATTTCTTTACACGCAGATAAAATAGTTGCAGCAGCAGAAACCTATATGGGTTTAGTTGAATTTGGAGTTGGTGTAATCCCTGGAGGGGGTGGCTCAAAAGAAATGGCCTTAAGAGCATCTGATGCATTTCAAAAAGGCGACGTTGAACTTAATATCTTACAAGAAAATTTCCTAACAATAGGTATGGCGAAAGTATCTACTTCGGCATATGAAGCATTTGATTTGGGATTACTTCAAAAAGGAAAAGATGTAGTTGTTGTAAATAAAGAAAGACAAATTGCAATAGCTAAATCCCACGCAAAATTAATGGCTGAGACTGGATATACTCAACCTATTAAACGCAAAGATATAAGAGTCTTAGGAAAACAAGCTTTAGGAATGTTTTTAGTTGGAACAGATTCAATGGAACATTCTAAATATATTTCTGCTCATGACAAAAAAATAGCCAATAAACTAGCTTACGTAATGGCTGGAGGAGATTTGTCTGAACCTACATTGGTTAGTGAACAATACTTATTAGATATTGAAAGAGAAGCATTCTTATCTCTATGTTCAGAAAGAAAGACTATTGAACGTATAGAGCACATGTTAAAAACTGGTAAACCATTAAGAAATTAAAATATTATGAAAACAGCATATATAGTAAAAGCATATAGAACGGCAGTAGGAAAGGCACCAAGAGGTGTATTTCGTTTTAAACGTGCAGACGAATTAGGTGCAGAAACAATTCAATACATGATGAAAGAATTGCCAAATTTAGATGTAAAGCGAATTGATGATGTAATTGTTGGAAACGCAATGCCTGAGGGTGCTCAAGGATTAAATATGGGACGTTTTATTTCATTGATTGGTTTAAATTCTGTTGACGTTCCTGGTGTAACTGTAAATCGCTTTTGTTCTTCGGGAATTGAGACCATTGGTATGGCAACAGCAAAAATTCAAGCGGGAATGGCAGATTGTATTATTGCAGGTGGAGCAGAAAGTATGAGTTCAGTTCCTATGACAGGATTTAAACCTGAACTAAACTATAATACAATTAATGCAGGACACGCTGATTATTATTGGGGAATGGGAAATACAGCAGAAGCAGTTGCTAATCAATTCAATATTTCAAGGGTAGATCAAGATGAATTTGCCTACGAATCTCATATAAAAGCTTTGAAGGCACTATCAGAAAATCGTTTTCAAGATCAAATTGCTCCAATTAAAGTCGAAGAAACCTATTTGGATTCAAATGGAAAAAAAGTTAACCGTAACTATATGGTTACAAAAGATGAAGGGCCAAGAAAAGGAACTAGCATATCTGCACTTAGTAAGTTAAGAGCAGTATTTGCAAACAACGGCAGTGTAACAGCAGGAAATTCCTCACAAATGAGTGACGGAGCAGCTTTTGTAATGGTGATGAGTGAAGATATGGTTAAAGAATTAAATATTGAACCAATAGCAAGAATGGTTAATTATGCTGCTGCAGGAGTAGAACCAAAAATTATGGGTATTGGTCCAGTAGCGGCAGTACCTAAAGTGTTAAAACAATCAGGATTAAAACAAAATAAGATCGAACTAATAGAATTAAATGAAGCTTTTGCATCACAATCTTTAGCAGTAATGCGTGAGTTAAATTTAAACCAAGAAATTGTAAATGTAAACGGAGGCGCAATCGCATTAGGTCATCCTTTGGGTTGTACGGGTGCTAAGTTGTCTGTTCAACTTTTTGATGAAATGAGAAAAAGGAATATGAAAGGTAAATACGGTATGGTGACTATGTGTGTTGGAACAGGTCAAGGAGCAGCGGGAATATTTGAATTTTTAAATTAATTATTATTATGAAAAATAAAGAAAACTTAATTAGCGGATCAGAATTCATTACTGATCAAACAAATTATTCAAATATCTTCACACCTGAGGATTTCACAGAAGAACACATTATGATGAGAGATTCTGTAAAAGAATTCAACGAACGTGAAATTATACCATTTAGATCAAGGTTTGAAAAAAAGGATTATAAATTTACCGAAGATCTTATGAGAAAAGCTGGTGAGATGGGCTTTCTTAGTATTGCTGTTCCTGAGCAATATGGAGGTTTAGGTATGGGTTTTGTTTCAACAATGTTAGTTTGTGAGTATATTTCAAGTGGTAGTGGGTCTTTTAGTACAGCTTTTGGTGCTCATACAGGCATTGGAACAATGCCAATAACATTGTATGGAACAGAGGAGCAAAAGAATAAATATGTACCAAAGTTAGCATCTGGTGAATGGTTTGGTGCGTATTGTTTAACTGAACCAGGTGCTGGGAGTGACGCTAATTCTGGAAAAACTACTGCTACCCTATCAGATGATGGAGAAAGTTATAAAATTAATGGTCAAAAAATGTGGATTTCTAATGCAGGATTCTGTAGTCTATTTATTGTTTTTGCAAGAATTGAAGATGATAAAAACATAACAGCTTTTATAGTTGAAAACAATTCTGAAAATGGAATTACACTTGGTGAAGAAGAGCATAAGTTAGGAATTAGAGCCTCTTCAACTAGACAGGTCTTTTTTAATGATACAATCGTTTCAAAAGAAAATATGTTATCAAACAGAGGGGAAGGATTTAAAATTGCAATGAACTCCTTAA
>Ga0209199_1002957_pt1 | contig 17375 bp, 13 predicted proteins | sample COGITO_mtgs_1105_7_FD_184805 | JGI IMG/M metagenome (GOLD analysis project Ga0209199, IMG submission 184805) | Pelagic marine microbial communities from North Sea - COGITO_mtgs_110523 (SPAdes) (version 2) | ecosystem: Environmental > Aquatic > Marine > Epipelagic ...
TTTATCTAAACACACAATAACACACTATGATAAAACTTATTTACGGACCGTCCGAAAGTAAACTTCCTAAGATGCTCAAGCTAAGATGGATTTCATGGAAAATGGGTCATGGAAAGTGGTACGTTTTTGGCACCTACAAAGCCTTTGGAGGCAGTAATAATTTCTTCATCATTTGCCGCGATGGAATAGATCTCGTTGAGTGGCGTCAATTATTGAGCGCATAGTCTCAGGCTGCATCAGCAATCCGATGCTAGTTCTTATTTTCCTGACAGTAACTTATATCGCAATATTATTATTTTTCCACGACACGCTGTATTTTCACATACTGCATTTAATTGGCTAAGTTTCTTAAATTTGCTTCGGGGATATTTTCTGACAAGCTCTGTAGCTGACCGTGTTTTTTTTAAACCGCATTTTTGGCAGTGTGACAAAATTTCGGCCCCAATACTAGAAGCAGTATATAATGACATATTTTGATTAATTTCATCGGCACTTTCGCGTTTTTTAAAAACATTACGTACTGGCCCAGCGGGCCTGAAGCCGCCTTGTTGCCTAGTACTCCAGCCGTGACTTGCTTTTCTAGCCATTGTTTTCAACATTGAGACAGATACGTGCAATCACGCCGTCCTGAAACTTATCGAGTTCAAAGTTATCATTTGCCATTGCGGTAGTTATGACTTCGGATTCACGCCGTTTATGTTGCTCAATTACCATTAGCGTCCTTACATATGCTGCATATTTTCACACAGAATTAGATATTGGTCTACCCCACGTCCAAGAACCGTTTAGCTGCAATGATAAAGTCATCCGCAGCACGGATGTCCGCCGCATGAGCAGCCTTCTGAAGGCGCTTGATTAACTACTCCGTAAATTCAAACCGGCGTTTCTTTGCTCATTACTTTTAGTTTAATTGACTCAGAAAACTGCAGGCTAATACTGAAAGCTTAATGGTATCATCCGCAATGTACGGGTGTTCAGCAGCAGGTAGTTTTATGAAAAATCTTATTCGTCGCCTATTTGGGCGTTTCTATATCGTAACTTACTCAGATGTCCTGAGCTATAAAGGTTCTTGGCGTAAAGGTGCATTCCACGGCTTCGGCGTTTTAGAATACAGCAACGGTTCAATTTATAAAGGCCACTTCAAATATGGAGTTAAACACGGGGTTGGCCTTTATACCTCTGCCTCTGGTTTTCGTTATGATGGGGAATGGTCTGATGGCAAACAAACAGGATCAGCAAAGATTTCCTACAAGAATGGCGATTGGTATGAAGGTGTAGTAAAAAACGGTCTGCGCTACGGGCTGGGTGAATTATCCGAAGTGTCGTCTGAAAGAATTTTCACGGGTAATTGGAAGAACGGATCACTTGTTGGTGACGTTCAAATAACAAGCAGTGACTGGAAGTATTCTGGCACAATTCCTGAACCTCATGGCTACGCAAATGGAAGTTTAACATATCCGGATGGCTCTGTGTATGTAGGTGAACTCACTAACTACACTAGAAATGGAAATGGGACTTACTTCAGTGCATCAGGTAGCCAAATCGAAGGAGAATGGTCTGACGACATGAATGTTGATCAAGCGACCGCAATCGACGGTGAAGGCATCAAGTGGTTTGGAACATTTAAAAATTTAAAGCCACAGGGTTTTATGAAAGTCCGGCTTCCTAATGGCCAAAAGTATGACGGAGTTTGGACAGATGGACAGATGCAACGTGCGTTCAGTGTAAGAAATAGACGTAACTCTGAAACTGTTTACCGCTTTCATTAAATTGATTTGTAGTATCGTTTACTGCCGAACTAACAACCAATATGCGATAAAGGCTAGCGTACTAATAGAACCAACACCAATATAGATTCTATGAGCAGGAGGTGTCTAAGGTGAAATATATCTCTACACCCTCAGAGTTTATTTCTCGAATTTGCAGTCTGGGGCCAGTTCAACATCCTTGTATGTGGTCAGATGACGGGCGAATGTTAGGAAATTCTGAAGCTAATTCTAGATATATTCGTAGCTTACCAAATGCATTATTTACGTGTCAGTGCGATGTGAGAACGCCGGTGCAATAATCCCTCACAGAAGCGGCTTTCTTACCGATGGCGTTGATGCCCCTAGTTTTGTTTCTCCTATTTGAACAGAGGATAAACTATTATAGAACCTTGGGCATAAAAAGCTGGTAATTGAAATTTAATATATGTGTAGTGTATAAACCTGAGACTAAAAAAAGATACAAACTGGATAAGATTATACAGTAATGAACTTATTGCTACGCACAATTCAAAGTTTCCCGAAGGGGAAATTTGCAGAAGAATTAATTTTTCTTCTAGATAAGGATTGTGACCCGCACAAACGTATTTCAGTACTCTCCGAGTTAATAGAGTTGGAGCGTCAAGATCTAATTTATAGGGATATGGACGGAAAATGGCGTAGAAGATATTATAATTCTTTGTCTTCAACCGTAGAAGTTGGAGGCGCAGATGGGCAGGGTTTAGATGCAGTTCCTGGTACCTTTTCTGAACTTCCGCACTCAGACTCAGAAGTGTCGAGCATTGAAGTTGCGGGCGAAATTGATCTAAAAAAACTACTAGGATATTTCAAAGTTGCGGTTCGATCTGACCCTCGTGGTGCCATGGGAACAATTCCAGAGAGCCACTCTACGAAATGGCAATTAATCTCTGGTGGGCTGCCTCAGTTCTTCTCAGAAACTGAAATGCAAAATATCCGCCTTGAAGTTAGATTAGATCAATTGCCTGCAACTTTCCGTCAGGCACTAATGCGTCGCGAAGAGACGGATAGGTCAATTGCGTTGGGTTGGCCTGTATGCACGGGTGTGGATAGGTCAGCACCCAAAATTTGGCCAGTTGGTTTATTTTCAGGACAGTATGAGAAAACTGATACCCACTTGTGTATTGAGTTTGATTTGCAGAATATTTTTGTAAATCCGTTGTGGGCAAGAGAAAACCATAGATCAATTGGATGGAACCACAAGCAGCTTCAAACATTGTTTCAAATTGGTGCTGCCAATCCTATCCCCATTACTGATTTCATAAGTAAACTGCGCGAGGCCGCCGCTGGTCATTACTCCGGCGCTCTTAATGGTCAAGGTCTTGCCAATTCAATAATGACCAATATTGAAAAGATTTGGGATGCTTTTGGCATATTCCTCAATGATGATAATACTTTTAACAAGGGCATCATTGATGATTTCAAAGCCTTTGAAAATATGCCATCGAATGCTTTTGAAAAAACGGCCATACATGATTTTATCTATGGTGCAAAAATTTCTGAAGATTTCTTGCCTGCATTAAATATTGGGCCGACCAACAAAGATCAGCTTCATGCAATTCAAAATGCGTTGAGTTCTTCGGTCAGTGTCATCATGGGACCACCAGGAACTGGTAAGAGTCAGACAATTGCATCTATTGTAAGTTCAACCTTGATGTCGGGAGGCTCGGTTCTTTTTTCCTCTAAAAACCACCAGGCATTAGATGCTGTGATAGATCGTCTCTCGGGGCTTGCACCTGATGTAAACTATGCTGTGCGAACCTACGATCGCAACGGCGACATTGATGTATCGTTCAAAGATGTGATGGACGAAATTGCAAAACAGCCCACTATTGCAACTGAAGATTTTGATCCGAAATTGAAGTCAAAACTATCAACCATGGCTGCCACCCGCAGTAACGCTATTATCAAGCAAGATAAGACTGAAAATATAGAATGTGATATTGCTGATTTACTCTATCGGATAAAGTTTAGAGAAAGTGGTAAGTATCAAAGTGCTCACCCAGCTGAGAAATCGGCAAGGGAGAGAACGTTTTTTATTGAATTTTTAACTCGTCTTATTTTCTTTTGGCGTAATAAAACCCAGGAACCAGAGTTGGCAGATAAGGCGTCTGAAATTGATGCTCCACTCAGCGTGCTAAATGACTATCTTAAGAAATTAAGAGATGAAAAAGACAACTACGACAATAAAATTGACATTCTTCAACTTACCGATGAAATTTCTGAAATTGCACAGCATTTATTACCATCGATCTTAAAGTCACAGGCTCAGTTATCGGAAGATGAATTGAGAAATCTAATGAATGCAAATGATGCAAACGCATTGCTGAATTCAGATCACAAAATGACTGCTCAGGTCGCAGATAAAATCCTCAAGGCTCGTCCACTATGGCTTTCATCAGTGCAATCAACGTCAAAGCGCATTCCACTTTTACCTGGGCTTTTTGACATCTTAGTCATTGATGAAGCAACCCAATGTGATGTTGCGAGCGCAATTCCACTTATGTTTCGGGCAAAAAAAGTTGTTGTTGTTGGAGATGATAAGCAACTCAAATTCATTCCAAACATTGGGAAAGCACAGGACTTAAATTTTATGAAATTGCATGGGTTAGAGCCTGAGCGTGCAGTAAGATTTTCACAAAGTACGTTGTCTTTGTTTGATGCTTTTTTGCGTGTCCCCCAAGTGCAAAAGTCACTTCTGAGATCTCAGTACAGATCAGCACCTGATATTGTTGAGTACATCAGTACCCAATTCTATCAAGGCGCGCTCACTGTTGCTGTTGATTATAAATCAATGAAGTGTCCAAAGGATCAAAAGCCAGGCATCGTGTGGACAGATGTTAAGCCAGGAATTGAAATTAGAAATGATAATGTGAATCGTGCGGAAATCACTGCTATTTCAAAGCACCTAAAGATGCTTTTGGTTGATCAGAAATATGAAGGGAGCGTTGGTTTTGTTGCTCCATTTCGGGCACAAGTTCATGAGTTTGAAAGGCAGGTTGTTCAGGCTATCTCATCTGACTTATTGATTAAAGCAAACTTAAAATGCGGGACTGTTGATAGTTTTCAGGGAGACGAACGAGATTTGATCCTGTTTTCCCCAACTTTATCAAATAACAGCACATCGTCTGCGGTGAATTTTGTTAGAAAAGACTTCAGGCGATTAAATGTTGCTATTTCTCGTGCAAAAGCAGTTGCACACATTTTTGGTGATCTTAATTATGCAAATTCAAATAGGGTGCGATCACTTGGCAAATTAGCAAGTTTTGCCACTCGGAAGTTGAAAAAACCTACAGGTGAAGGCGTTTTTGATAGCGAGTGGGAGCGACAACTTTTCCATGCTTTGAAAAAACGGGGCTTGGATCCCGTACCGCAATACGAAATTGCGGGCCGAAGGTTGGATTTTGCATTGTTTGGCATAGGGAATATTAAGATTGACGTCGAGGTGGATGGGCGTCGCTGGCATACGGACATTGATGGAAATCGCAAGGTTTCTGATATTTGGAGAAATAGACAGCTAGAAGCTTTGGGCTGGAAGGTCATGAGATTTTGGGTGGATGAATTAGATAAAGACATGGAGAGATGCGTTGACCTCATCGAACAAAGCCTCACGTAAAGTTAGAACAAGGACTTGGATTTCAATCGCTTTGGCGATTTCAATTTTTGTTTCTCTTGGATACCTGTTTGTTGAGGTATCTCGCCAATCTGCTGAGTTTGGTGAAATTAAGGCTAATTACGATGATTATGTAAAAAAAACACAACTCGCAGGATTAGAGTACAGGTCTAACGAAAAAGCTTTAGCTCAATTAATGGCTAATTTGACAACTACTCGTAATGAATTGAGCCAGGTCACAGCTGAGTTGACTAACAAAACAGTGCTTCTTGAGGACAAAATTCAAATTTCTGATGAATTAATAAAACGGATAGAAACAGAAGAAAAACGGCTCGGAGATCTGCGCATCGAGCAAAAAGAACTGGAGACAGTAGAAGCTTTGCTCTCGAAGCGCTTGCAAGAACTAGATAAATTGAAAACAAATATCAGTCGTTATGATGAGGACTTAAAGTCGGTAAAATCGAAATTGAGTAAAGAAAATGCTGAGCTTGAATCCGTAAAAGCCAACTTAGATGACCTTGAAGATAAAGAGTCTGTTTTAAAAGCGCAGGTGGACAAACAAAGAGCTGATTTAAAACTTAAGACAAAAGAAAATCGTGATTTGGGTGATGACGCGGCTCAAACAAAGAAAATAATTGAGGTCTACGATAGCGAACTCGATGAAGTGCGAAAAGCGCTTAACTCTGAAAAGCCAGAGCTTGAGAAAGTGAGATCCGATTTATTGGAGATGCGCAGTCAAATTGATGTTGCTCAACGAGATTTGGATGCAAAGCGAAGCGATGCAGCTGCTGAAGAAAGCAGGCAAAGAAATTTGAAGTCGTTAGCGGACATTGCCGAAGCAAGACTAGAAAACGCGCAATCGGATCTTACTGGAGTTCAGACGGCTCTATCAGTTGAAAAGCCAGAGCTTGAGAAAGTGAGATCCGATTTATTGGAGATGCGCAGTCAAATTGATGTTGCTCAACGAGATTTGGATGCAAAGCGAAGCGATGCAGCTGCTGAAGAAAGCAGGCAAAGAAATTTGAAGTCGTTAGCGGACATTGCCGAAGCAAGACTAGAAAACGCGCAATCGGATCTTACTGGAGTTCAGACGGCTCTATCAGATGAAAAGCCAGAGCTTGAGAAAGTGAGATCCGATTTAGATGAATTTCGAGCATTAATTGCGGGAAAATTGAAGTTAACTAAAGAGCTCGAGGCTCAAATTATAATTAAAGAGACACTGCTTAATGACATGGGCGATGCCGACAATAATAATTTGCCAGAAAGCGGAGGTGAATGATCATGAATGATTTACTAATTAATAATATTTCCGTGCTACTTGCGGTTTGTGGGGCGATACTCTTGTTAACACTCATTCAGTTGTTCCTGGCAATTAACCAAGACAAACGTGAAACCAATGCTGGCCCAATTAAAGAGTTGGAAGAGCTTAAAGTTGAGATAGAGCGCAAAGAAGCTCAAAAGCTAGAAATGGAGGGTGCTATTGATAAATTCCGCAAAACTTTAGCGGAGCAGGCTGAGCTAATGGCTGAAGCAGATTATCGTCAAAAGCGCATTGAGGAATTACAAACCGAGTGGAATTCACTACATAGTAAACGATCTGAACTGAAAGAGTTCCTAACCGAGAGTGAAAAAGTACAAGTTGAGCGAATAGAAATTGAAACGGCTCTAAAAACTGCACAGACAGAACTTTCTGATATCAAAGAACGCCTCATTCAAAAGGACGACTTAGATCGTTTAATTGAACAACTTCAGACATCAAAACAAGAGTATGAGATTGAACTTAAGAAATTGAGAGATGAAGTCTCAGACATTAAACAACTCAAAGCCGATGAAGAACGTTTGAAGGACGAACTTACAAAAGTCGAAAGCAAACTTTCAGAACTTACTGGCCTGAAGCAAGCAAAAGATACTGAACTTTTAGAAATTCGTAATGAACTTGATAAAGTTAAGGCGCATTCAGACGAAATCGCAAAACGTCACGCAGAAATGCAAGAGAATCGGTCAGAGCTTTTAGCTGAATATAACGCAGAGATTGCTGCTCGAAATTCTGTCCGAGACGAAAAAGAGCGTTTAACGGCTGAATTAGAGGTGCTTAAGGCGCTGATTTCTGACGAGCAAGGAAAGCGTAACGGTAAAAAACCAACACAAGATCGATTGGCAAAATTAAAAAATCGCCCGCCTTCAATCAGTCTATTTGCAGATTTGCCTTTGGCAAATTTTGATGATGAAAATGCGGCGCTTAAAAATGTCCAAAATCAATTTCGAGCTGAAGGGCTTGAGTATCACGAGCGAGTGTTAAACGCCTTTCACACAAGTATGAAAACAAATGAAACAACGCAAATGGCCGTTTTGGCGGGTATTTCAGGGACGGGTAAAAGTCAGCTTCCTCGCCAATATGCTGCTGGTATGGGTATTGGGTTCCTGCAAATTCCCGTACAGCCTCGTTGGGACAGTCCACAAGATTTAATGGGTTTTTACAACTATATTGAAAGTGAATTCAAACCCACGGATATGGCAAGAGCACTTTATGCGCTCGACATTCATAACAACTTAGAAAATGCTCTCGAGGATCGTATGATGATGATCTTACTGGACGAAATGAACTTGGCGAGGGTTGAGTACTATTTCTCTGATTTTTTGAGCCGCTTGGAGTCACGCCCGCGGCGTGAATTAGTGGATGATGCGACGCAGCGCAAGGACGCAGAAATTGAACTCGAAATTCCAGGTGCAAACGACGAGACCGTCCGCTTATTTCCTGGGTTTAATTTGCTTTTTGCAGGTACGATGAACGAAGATGAGTCGACACAGTCTCTTTCTGACAAAGTCGTTGACCGCGCGAATGTACTGAAATTTGGTGCGCCTAAAACCTTTGCTAATAGTCATCCTAAGGGCAATCCACCAGAGCAACTAGCGCTGAGCAAAGCCAGGTGGAATGCTTGGGTTCGTAAACCTGAAATTTTGGGGGCTGAGGAAGATTTCGTAAATGCAAAAATTGATCAGATGTCGGATATCATGAAATCTTTTGGTCGTCCCTTTGGTCACCGCCTAAGGCTGGCTATGAAATCATACGTTGCAAATTATCCAGAATCCGACCGTTTTAACGGACGCTTTAAAACTCAAACAGCGCTTGCCGACCAAGTTGAAATGCGATTGTTGCCAAAATTAAGAGGTGTCGACCCTGATGAAAACTCTCAAGCTTTCAGCGATTTTTCAAACCTTATCAAAAATGAGTTAATTGATGACGAATTGACAAAAGCTGTCGAGATTTCAATCGACAATTCTCGTCAAAATGCGCAATTTAATTGGGGTGGTGTGACCCGTTGATCAGGTACTTAAGTAAGCCATGGGGCAAATATTTAAGCCCTGACGAGATTTCATTTGATCCGTCAGATAGTCTTAATAGTGTATCCAACGAAATTGCCGATCACGACACCAGTGATAACATTCCAGTTCTGACGTACGAAACTGACGGTTTTAATTTATACCCTTATCCTAAACTAGGCGCTAATGCTGCGTTAGGTGTGAATAATTTTCCTGTTCGGTATCGAGGAAAACCAAGTCTTTCTGAAGACGGTAGTCCCATTTTTGAAAGTGATGCGGAAGCTCGCTCGTTTCAATTAACAAAAGAAATGAATAATCTGATTGCACGGGTTCAGGAATTGGAAGAGGCACTGGACGACCCCGCAGATGTATGGACCCGATTGAGAGAAGCGTGGAAAAACGCAGAAGAAGAAGATGAACCACGTATGTCGGAGATTGTCATTCAGGCTGGCCGTATGAGGCCCTTTTTGCGGGATCTTGAAAAAAAAATTAGGCGAGTTTTGCGTCGAGAGCGTGAAAAAGTGCAGTTGGATAGGGTCCAAGAGATGGATCGTGCCTCAATGCGTTGGTTAAGCAAGCAACCAGGAACGACGCTTGCCCAGCGTGCAGGATCAGATCAAAGAATTTTGGCAATTGTTAGAAATGAAAACTTTGATACTCTCGAAAACCGTGTGCTGCATGCCTACCTACGCCTAGCTGAGCGAGAAGCGAGTGAGTGGTTAGCACTCCATAAAATGGCCATTGAAACCCAGCGCTATAAATCTGTTGAAAAATTAAAGAAGGTTGCGAAATCATTCACTGGAGAATTACGTAGATTAGGTGTCGGGGTTTCTTCAGCTAATATCACTGCAAATTATGTTTTGTCGCAGGATAAAAATTATAAAGAAGTGCATAAATCGTGGTTAAGGCTCCTTCGTAAAAATACTATTCTTGATGACTTGTGGTCCTGGCAGGCAGAGATATGGACAGATTTTTGCGCTCTTTCGGTAGTGTTATCTCTAAATGAATTAAACGAGGCAGAGTTGATCAATCAATCTCCAATTATTTGGAGAGAACCGCCAGATCATGGGAAATGGTTCGATCAGTATCAGCCGTTTGCAATTTTTTGGTTAAGAGAAACAAAAAGGATTGTTGAGGTTAGTGTCCGTCCAAAGAAAAATCAGTTGGCGTCAAAATTACGAGCCGCAATTTTACTTCGTGTGACGGAACAAGATGGCAACTCCGAGCCAAAACAAATTGCGGTTTGGACAGCACATAATTTAGAAAAATCCGATTTTGAGGATGATGCTAGATCTGCTGCAGAACTTATTGCTCCACTGCTACCGATGCACGTTAACCTAAAAAATGGACTAATTCTTACTCCATCGCATGGAGAATTTATGCACACACAGGCGGGAGCAAGGGATAAGCAAGTTGACTTGGTCGCTCTTGATCCGTTCGGTTCGTCATTACGGTTTGGTATGAACAAGATTTCATCGATCCTGAGATCAGAAGCTTTAGGGCGTTAACATGGAACGGAAGCTTTGTGGCATCGATTTAAATGGCATTCAAGATTATGCTGCTCGAAATTGGGCTAAAGACGCCTCAGGCGAGGATAAGTTTGAGGATCACACTAATGTAGGCTCGAGCCGCTCCTCGGTAGTGTCTCTTAAAACTCCAATCGGAATTGAATACTTGGGTGGCGTACAGGCCGAATTGGCTCCGCATGGTCGTGGCGATGGCTATGGGGCATCAATTGGAAATTCTGAAAATCGAACTTTGCTAGGAGATATTATAAAAAGCTTAGAGCCGAACATTGCAAAACTACGGGCCGCTATTTTAGGTGTAACGCCAGCGTCATATTATGCGGTTTGCTCCATCCCAGACAGCTGTAGTACGACAGAGGCCTATCAAGACGCTCTAATCACTGCTTTGCGGCGAGGGAATTTTAAACATCCGCTTCTTGTTTGGAGAAGCGTATTATCATGCCTCGCATTGGTTCAGGCACATCTTGCGACAGTTCCATGTTCAATTGGCATCATAAATCATTCGAACGCTGGATTTGATATTCAAACACTCGAATTAAAATCTTATAAACATCAAAGTGGTAATATTTTGGTCCCAGAGCGTAAAAAAATTGGGTTAAAGTGTGAGCATAACGCGGGCTATGAAAAGCTCTTTGGTATAGCTTTGGGACAATTGAAATCTGCAAACACAGAAAGGTTTCTTGACGTAAAGCAATCAAAAAATATAGCTGCTTTAGCTCTAGGGCGAAGCGTAAAATCTGAGCTGCTTCGTGTAAGAAATGGACTGTGGAAAGAATTAATACCTCCAGCTAATTTAGACATTCCCGATTTGAATTTTGCGGATGGTGAGGAGCAATCAATTGCTCGACTAGCGAAATGTGATTTTATTGTTTTTGAGACACTCACAGCGGGAAGATTGCGTAGTCGGATACACTCATTTCTTGAAAACTTAATAGGACGTGATGTGGAACTCTTGTATGAGGATTCAATTGCGAAAGCTGCATTATTTGCAGCTGATAGATATGCGAAAGATATCCCAATTTATTTTGACTATCTTCCGCAAATTTCGACAATCGTACAAACGGGGTTAGAGCCAACGAATTTTGACTTGATTGATCAATCTGAAACGTTGAGGGCAGGTACGGTCTATAGAAGTAAAAAACCTGCGGTATTAGGGACTCAAGCTGGGCAAAAAAAGATCGAAATTTATCTCAAGAAAGAGGGTGAGTTGCACCCCCGCCAGGCAAAAATAGAGTTGCCCGTCGCAGCGACCTCGACGCATTCAGTTTCTGTTTATGTTGAGCAGACGCCAGCCCAGGGTAGGGCGGCAATTCAGATTAACGCTATCGATGTTGGTCTGTCTCAGACAATTGATTTCCAAGAGGCAGAAGTATTGGATGTAACCTGGGAGAAACTTCTTGAAAATATCATGGTAGGGCCAGTGCCGATACCAGAAAGGATAATCATTCCCGCCGATATTGATAACTGGATAGACGGTGACGAAGAAGGGTTAATGTCATTAATCAATCGAGAGGTTGATAAGGAGATACCGAATTGGAAGCGCCTCAGCGGTAAAATGGATTATTATGCTGTTTCAAGCGACGGGGATTTGCCAGAAGATGTCGATATAAGGGCTGAGGAAAACCTGAACAGGCTGACAGATCTGGCTTTAGAGCAATTTTCGCAACGAATGAGCGGACTTATCCAAGGTAACAATTTGCCGTTGAGATTTTTGACGTGGCAATTCAAAAGGTGCCCACAGCAGGTGTGTCTAGGCTTAATAGAAGTTTGGGAACATTATGGTCAAGAAAACTTCCAACACCCATTAATTTTGAATTTCCGATCATGGATTTTAGTATTCCAGGGCGTTGGACGAGCAGTATTTGATTTAGATTTAGAAAAACGTGCTTTATTCGAGTTATTAAAAAGAAATGTCGAAAATTGGCATTGGGAAGCGCAAACTGCCTGTGCGTCCTTCTTGGTGTCGCGGTCAAAAACGGCTCATAAGTTGCTAGACGAAGATATGATCAGTGAATTGCTTGAGAGAGTAAAAATAGAATTTTCTAATAATTTAAGAACGAATTATCGGGAGTTCCGCTACGCCCCTTTCCTACTCGCAGGACTACTACGCTATAGAGAAGTAAATCCTCAGTTTTTGGTTTTAGGTAGTGACCCACGGGCGGATGAGTTTATTGAAATTATTGAGAGAACTCTTAGCGACATAAATAAATCCAAATCAATCAAATTTTATGATCGTAAAAAATTTAAATATTGGCTTTCGGAAATCGTGAAATTCATAACATGCGAGGGAGGAAATCCTAAGCTTTTAATTGATATTTCAAAGAACAAGGGGGCATAGATAGGTAACTTCAGTTCGTTAAAATATACTGTAATTTAGAAGTTGGCACTGCTTGCCAAAAGTGAAAAGATCTTAACATGCCGCTGATCGCAGAAGATATCATAGCCACAAAAGAGTTTCACAAAAAAATTTCTGAGCTTTATCGCTTGGGTGGGAATGGGCGTCGCATATTTAAAAATGTGCAATCTCTTCTTGGAGGAATCAAAGAAGAGGGCGCACGTGCCTTTCGCAGTTTCAAGATAACAAATCATGGAGAAAGCCGCATAAAACATTGTGTCAAATATGATCTCGGTGCGGGGTTTCGACTTGTTACTGTAAATACAGAAAAAATGATTTGGCTTTTGTTTGTAGGCAATCATGACGCAGCGGACAAATGGCTAGATAATAACTCAGGTTGGACGCCTATTCGTGCTAAAAACGGTGAATACACTTCAGTTTGGTGTCCAAATTATGACGCTTTAGACGTAAAAAGTTTCCGCCCTAGTGTTCCCGGCAGTGATAAACTTTATGAGCGCTTTGAAGATCCTAAATATTCAGATTTATTCTTGGAAATGTTATCATCGAAAATGGCGATCAAGGTTGCAAACCTAGATGGCAATTCGGAAAAAAGCCAAATCAAAAATATTGCTAGTGAAGTTGCTGATAAGGAGCTGCGTAATACGGTCATTTCCATCCTAGTTGCACTTTTAGAAGACGATAAATATCAAGCCCAAAATTTAATAGATTTATACAATGGAGCTGCTAAAGCTGAAGATGGTTGGGGAGCAAATGATTTTATAAAAATAAAAAAAGGTGACGAATTTATAAGCGTTTTGGTAGAAACCGACGAATATGAAAAAGCTCTCAACCATCTGGCGCAAAAAGGCACCGCTCTTGATTGGTTGTTGTTTATGCATCCAGAGCAATCACGAGTGGCTGAAAAGGATTTTGATGGGCCGGCACAATTATCTGGAGTTTCAGGTTCTGGAAAAACTTGTGTTGCAATAAAAAGAGCGCTCCGCCTAGCAGAAAAAAATAAAGATGCGAGAATTCTTTTGGTGACTTTAAATAAAAGTTTGGTTGGCCTTATTAGAAAGCTTCTTGCTCTTTCCTCACTATCAAGGAATTTTGTTGACCGCATTGATGTTTATTCCATGTTTGAGCTTTCGCAAAAACTGATTGTGGGGGTTGGACAACGCGATATCCGATTGTTTGGTGAGGAAACAGATCGTTTACAGGAAAATATCGACAAAGTTTTTCGAGAGTATTATCGGTGCTGGCTGAATAACGATGATGCCGGAGTATTGTTGCGTATCCATAAAATTCTGAATTCGCATGGTATAAATGCGGAGAGCTATATTCGAGAAGAATTTGATTGGATCCGGAGTGCTATACCACCCTCTGACAGGCAGCTATACCTCGACATCGCTAGAACGGGTAGAAAATTTCCATTGCAAAATGATATTCGTCAAGAAATTTTAATTGGTTTGAGCGGATGGGAAAAGAAGATGCGAGATGTGGGCATTGTAGATTATTTAGGTCTATCAAACGAAGTGCACTCATTTATTGATAAAATAAGTCCAACCTATGACCACGTATTAGTTGATGAGTCTCAAGATTTTGGAACTACCGAATTGTCGATAATTCATAAAATTACAAAGTCTGGGATAAATGATTTATTCTTATGTGGGGATATTGCTCAGAGTGTATTGCCTAAGAAAAGATCGTTGTCCGATGCAAATATCAAATTAATCGGTGGGCGAGAAAGGATAATAAAAAACTATCGTAATACTCGTCAAATTTTATTACTAGCATATCAAGTTTTGATGAATAATCTTTCAGAAGAACAGTTCTCTGCTGCGGACGATGCCTTGGAGATATTAGATCCTCAATATGCGAATAGGTCCCTTAGCGAGCCACTGCTTTTGAAGGCCAACTCTTTATCTGAAGAAATTACTTATGCGAAAAAGCATTTGGAAGACCTGTGTGCCCAAAATTTGAACCAAAATGGATGTATAGTATTCGCTGGTTACAAAAATACTGAAATCAGAGAGTATTCAAAGATATTAGGAATTCCGGTCCTTGACGGACACCTTGACCCACTGAACGAACCGATTGTCATTTCTGATTTAGAACAAGCTAAAGGCTATGAATTTGATACGGTGATTGTGGTGAATTGCGAGGCGGGCATACTGCCTCAAAAGGGTATCCATGAAGATGAAATTTATCGTTCGGCCTGTCAGTTTTATGTTGCAATGACCCGTGCTAAAAATGATCTTTTTCTATCATATCACGATACACCCAGCGATTGGCTTGCAAACACTCAATATATTTATCGTACTGAATGGTCGACGGTTGAGGAAATAAAAGATCTACGATTAATGCCAATCCCTAATCGTCTAAACGAAATATACGACCCGGAAGATCAACAAGATATGTTTGTAGGTATGACTGGACTAGAATTTATATACACCGGACATTCCATGGGTTTGTCTGTTGAACATCAAAACAAAATTATAGATCTGGTAAACGGTCGGGGCCTCTATGCTTCAAGCAAAAGAATGAACACGCAATGGAAAGATATGCGTAAGTTAATTGATGACTTGGAATGCGATCCAAATGTTCGAGCTTTAATTGGTCCTGCTCTGACTGACCGTCTCAGAGAGTTAAGAACTGTGTGACATTTATAGATTTTTTATAATTATATCAGTGAACTAAGTATTTTACAGGTTTAAAAACGCGAAAGATAAATAAGATACCCAATTTTGCTAGATAATAGTGTAGCTCTTAAAATGTTTACTCAGTTCAATTCTCAATCAATCGAATTATTAACTAATTGCAATCATGTGAACTTATCGCCGTACCATTAAAAGCCCGTCAAAAGGGAATATCTTTGTTATCAATTGAGCCATTGGATATGTTGTCTTGGTTCATAAAATCTTCCCTGCTCATTGATTGTGAGCTTGTTGCTTCGTAGGCCTCTCTTACGACTTTCCAGGCCTTAACATCTGTATACCATCGGCTGTTGTATTCTCTGCTTTCTAAATCGATCGACACCGTAAGTCTTTCGCCTATTTTAATACCGAATTGATCGATTTTATCACCCCAAACCATGAAACAAATTTTCTTGGGGTATTGGGCTTCTGTTTCCAAGATATATTCTTGTTTGCGCCATTCTCCATTGGCCGATATACCAGTTTGTTGAGTTAATAATCCAATAATTTTTCCTGAAATTTCCAAAATTGTGACCCTCTCTCAACTGAGCTCGTAAGCATACTATTATAACTGGTTACAAATTTTAAGTCTCTTCTTCTAATTAAGACTACCTAAGTGTCAAAAATTCTCAGTGGTAAAATGTTTTTTGCCTGTGACTTTATCACGATAAACATCAAGTCCGTTTTCATGTTGGAGAAACTCAAATCTACTATCTGAATACCCATCTTGAAAACTAATGCTCTCCGTTAGTTGAGGGGTCCAACTGTCTGGTACAGCTAGGTTACTTAATTGCACCTCTGAAATTTGTGGACCGAGACCGAATCTGGTTCCCTCAAAAAGCCAACACACCGATGTCATTGTGTCGTGATCTCCAACAGGAAATTGTCCAAATTCTATCCAGTCACATTCTTTTGTTGGGCCTTGATGTTGGTCTACAACGACAACGTCGTTTCGTGATCTGTTCATAAAGCGCTTAAATGTTAGACCTTTATGTTTTTCAAATTGTAATCCATTTTTTTTTAATATCTCTATGTAATTCTTTACTTCAAACGGGTTCATAAAACCTACTCTGTATAGCTCTCCATCGAAGCAGCCCGTCTTGTTGGGAATAGTCTTATGAAATGCTTCTTCGCCACCCTTAAAATACTGTTTAACAGACGAGGCTCTGATAATTACGGAAATATTTTCACATAGGACAGGCATGTTATCTCGCAACTGTAATTGACGATGACCCTAGGCATTCAGCCAACGATCAGTTGTTTAGTATATATGATTTTCCGTGCCGCCAATCAATTTTGAAGTTTCGTGACGCTCTCTCTCATTGATTAGCCCAGTTTTTAAATGTGCAGGGATTGATGAATACCCTCACAGCGCACCAAATATTCAGCCCGCTACAGCTCCAACTGTGTCGGCGCCGTCACTGAGATTTATTGCCTTTAATACGTTCATTTTAATGCTTGAAGAATTTAACACTCACCAAAGTGCAGTATGAAGCTTCTCCACAACATCACTTTTAGCAATAACCGTCTCCGAGGGCTCATTGATTGTATTGAGTGCTCTTTGAGAATAATCACCGATTTCTTCAATCAAATTCATACAGGTTTGTTATCCTTGTGTTTGGGACGTATTTAGGCACTTTAAATATATTAATTGACATATTTAGCTAAACAATCGTTTTTAATTACAACCGTATTTGAAACGTTGCTCCACCGAGCGCAACACAGTCTAAAACTTCAATAACCCCCTCATGCGCTCAATAAACCTTACGTGGTCTATTTCTTTACTGTTTCTAGATATGGCCCAAACAAACAAATCAGGAGTGCCATAAATCTTTGAGCGTTCGGGGTCGTTATGTCTGGTCATAAGAGCATTAAATTTGGTTATACCGAGCCCTTCCACCAGTTTTAAAAGATTTTCACCGTTTACTGCTTTATATTTCTTTGATTTGAGACCAGCTGCTGAAGCTTTGTAAAGTTTATCAATTTCCGTTGACTCTAAGCGTTCAATATTCGACCAGTCCTTGCCTAAGGCAACCTTTACCGAACGCCAAATGTTAGGGCTAAGGCGCATCCCACCAAACACGTAAGCATTGCTTTTCC
>Ga0209199_1002958_pt1 | contig 17375 bp, 15 predicted proteins | sample COGITO_mtgs_1105_7_FD_184805 | JGI IMG/M metagenome (GOLD analysis project Ga0209199, IMG submission 184805) | Pelagic marine microbial communities from North Sea - COGITO_mtgs_110523 (SPAdes) (version 2) | ecosystem: Environmental > Aquatic > Marine > Epipelagic ...
GACACCGATTAAGTGCTTTAACAGCTCTGCTCTAAGCCAAGCGGTATATGTGCCGACGTTTAGCTCGTACAAACAAGCTTTGCTCTGTTATCTTCGCAGTTTTTGGCTAGAAAAACGACAAAGCCCAAAACCTCATATAAGTTACATAGTATGAGGTTTTAGCTTAAATCATTGAAAAATATAAGCTTCAGGCAAGGCGTCTTTTCGGTAGGAAGACCAATACCTCAGACTTTATACTCAAAGCTAACATAACGTTAGATTTTGAGGGGAGTTTGCAATGCGCCAGGCACAAACACTAAATGAAGCTCAACTGCGCAGGGTTATACACTACTGCCGCAGCAGACGTCATCCAATTCGTGATGAGACCATTATACTGGTTAGTTTCTACGCAGGGCTTAGAGCCAAGGAAATCGCAGCGCTCACAGTGGGCAACATATTTGATGAGGACGGTGCTGTTCGCACACAGTTCATCTTAAGCGCACAGCAGAGCAAAGGTGGGCAAACACGCACGGTGTATCTCAATCAGCGCTTGCGTAAGGCTTTGCGAGAGTATGGTGATTATATACGCCTTGCTGATCCACAGCGTGCGCTGTTTGCCAGTCAAAAGGGCGGTCACTTCTCGGCCAACACAATGTGCCAGCTATTCTTAGACATATACAAAGCAATTGGTCTCAAGGACGCCTCAAGTCATTCAGGCCGCAGGACATATATTACCCGTTTGGCTAACAAGGGTGTAGGCGTGCGATTGCTTGCAGCGCTTGCAGGGCATTCGCATATATCCACGACACAGAGGTACATAGATGTGAACTCTGAGCAATTAAGTGAAGCAGTGGAGTTGCTTTAGCAATCAGGCCTTAGCGGACCTTTGGGCAAGGTGCAGAAAATGGCGGCTACGAGCAAAAACTTCCGGATGCTGGAAGTGCAGCATTTCGCATACGCAGAAAATTCAAGTTGTTGCGAACGGCCCAGAGCAGCCTTTGAATCAAGACAGGCACCTCAGTATTTCAATTCACCAAAGCGGTCATTCGCAGATTGTGCGGCATTTCGGACGCGAAGGTCGGGAGAGGGAACAAACTGTGAATTCGCTGCGGCTGCGCCATTGACGGTTTCTGGCGAAAGCCGACCTTTATGGTGAAGTTGTATTCGACTTTGATGGAATTGTTGGAAGGCAGGTACGGATCCCTAGACCGTCGAGCTCCAGTTATCGCATTGTAAATCTCACTATTCGTTGCGAGCCACCCTGACTATTCTTCTCCTCATGGATACGGAGCCTTCCGTATTTGGTAGAAAACTGATGGAGAAGACGTTACAACGACCTCCAGTGCACGAGAGAACTACGCTGATACACAGGCAATCGGGCTTTAGGCGATCTTTGTTCGCTGCTACGGCTCCTTGTGAAGCTTAGCATTAGTCGAATGAAAACCCACTGACATAGTTAGCTTTGAGAGAATTCATAAAGCGGTCGTGGAACTTCCTTGTGTGATCATGCCCTAATTTCTCGGCTTTCGCTGCATCTTGCTTTTCGATGGCTGCGATCATATCTTGATGGTCTAGACCTTGGGCCCCATCTTCAGAATTCGCGCGAAGATGCTCGAAGTTCAGGTGCACCAAACGTCGACCTTGATCAAGAATTTCCCGATATGGTTTAGCAAGATACTGGTTTTTTCCGGCGTCAGCGATGGCCATGTGAAACTCTCGGTTGGTTGCTGATATTTTTAGGTAATCATCCTCAGCAACCGCTTTATCGAATTCTTTTGCGCATTCTTGCATTGCCGACAAATCAGCTTGAGTTCGATTTGCAGCTGCAAGACGCATGTGGACGCGACGCAAGAAATCAAGCGCCTCTACATAGCGTGGGAACGAACCGACATCGATTGGGGCGACCAGTGTTGATCGATTGGACAGCGTTACGGCTAACCCCTCGGAAGAAAGGCGCACAAGTGCCTCGCGGATCGGAGAGCGTGACATTTCGAACCGTTTTGATAGACTGGTTTCATCCAGTGGAATACCAGGAGCGAGTTCCAGTGTGAGGATTTCACGGCGCAGCTGATCGTAGATATGTCTTGCGCCGTCTCCCCTTGCCCGCTTTGCCTTTGGGCCCTTTGTTTCACCCATGTTCCATCAACCTCTCAATCGAAATTTAGAGGTCAATGATATTGACTTGTCGGCACTTTGTCGACATAAATTGATGCGTACAACATGTCGACAAGATGCAAGCCAAACGACAATTAGCACAGGAACAGCCATGAACCAGTCCACAGCAGCCGTTCAGTTTTCCAATGTGAATAAATTCTACGAAAAATTTCATGCGTTGAAGAACATCAACCTTGAGATTGGCAAAGGCGAGCGGGTCGTGATCTGCGGGCCTTCCGGTTCAGGAAAGTCAACACTTATCCGCTGCATCAATGCCCTCGAAGAGTACCATAGCGGTTCTATCACGGTCGCGGGAATATTGCTGGATGATGAAATTAAAAACGTCGACGAAGTTCGTCGCGATGCTGGCATGGTTTTCCAGCATTTCAACCTATTCCCGCACATGACGGTATTGGAAAACTGCGTGTTGGCTCCGATGAAAGTGCGTGACATACCGCGCGACGAGGCCGAGCAAGCTGCGATGAAGTATTTGGAAAAAGTCAGGATTCCTGAGCAAGCCCAAAAATACCCCGGCGAGTTGTCAGGTGGTCAGCAGCAGCGTGTGGCAATTGCGCGGGCCTTGTGCATGAACCCTGAAATTATGTTGTTCGACGAACCAACCTCCGCGCTTGATCCGGAAATGATTGCCGAAGTGCTCGATGTTATGGTCACGCTCGCAAATGAAGGCATGACAATGGTGTGCGTGACCCATGAGATGGGCTTCGCGCGCGAAGTCGCTGACCGAGTTGTGTTCATGGCGGATGGCGAAATTCTCGAAATCGCAAAGCCAGACAACTTTTTTGACAACCCACAAAATGATCGAGCCAAGGCGTTTCTGGGACAAATCCTGGGACATTGATTACAGACTTCGAAGTTTAAGTTTTTACATCACAGTCTGATCAATCAATTGTTTATATAATCCTCGGATGCGCTGAGTTACTGGCCCCCCAGACGTTCCGATCTTCTTGCCGTCAATTTCGGCCACGGGCGTTTGCGCGCCAAAAGTGCCTGTCAGGAAAGCCTCGTCCGCGCCATACGCCTCGTAAAGTGAGAAGTTTTTGGCAAATACCGGGATGTCGTTGGAACGACACAGATCAATCACCTTTTGACGCGTTACGCCGTTCATGCAGTAGTCACCGGTCGACGTCCAAACCTCACCTTTGCGAACAATGAAAAAGTTGCAGGCATTGGTGGTATTCACGAACCCATGCGGGTCCAACATCAGGCCTTCATCCGCTCCGGCTTGTTCCGCCTGCAAGCAGGCGATCACGCAGTTCAGTTTTGAGTGGCTGTTGAACTTGGCGTCCTGGCTCATTGGCAGACCCCGGACCTGTGGAACGGTGGCAAGCCTAATACCACGAGACTGAAGCTCGGACACAGGCTTCGAATGCTCCATGATGATCACCAATGTCGGCCCGGAGCGAGACAATGAAGGGTGCTGGAAGGGCTTCACCTTAGTTCCGCGGGTCAGCATCAGTCGACAATGCACATCGGTGGTCATTGAATTCGCTTGTGCCGTCTTCGTCAGCGCCTCCAGAATACCCGCTCTGTCCGTGCCAACGTCAAGTGAGACGGCTTTGCAGGACGCAAAAAACCGATCCATGTGTTCGTCAAAAAATGCCCATTTTCCATTGTAGAGGCGCATTCCCTCCCACATGCCATCACCCAACATGAACCCGCTGTCATAGACCGACACCTTGGCCTCGTCGCGGTGCACGATGGCACCGTTGACGTAGATCTTGATGTTATGGTTTCGTGGATCTTCGTTGGCATCGTGGGTGGTGTGTGCGAGGTTGTTCATTCTAAATCCAGTCCATGACATTTGCTAGTTGGTTAAGGGTTTTAGCCGCTCACCACTTTCATGAATTCCTTGGTGATCTCGTGCTGCGGGTCGTTGAACATCTGATCAGGTGTTCCCTCCTCCACAACTTGGCCTGAGGCCATCAAGATCACACGATCCGCAACCGATTTGGCAAACCCCATTTCATGGGTCACACAAACGATTGTCATCTTTTCACGAGCAAGTTCCTGCATCACTTCCAAAACTTCCGAAATCATCTCTGGGTCGAGTGCGGATGTGGGTTCATCAAACAACATGATGTCAGGCTTCAGGCATAGTGCCCGGGCCAGTGCCACGCGTTGCTGCTGCCCGCCAGATAGTTGATCGGGGAATTTCTCTGCGTGGATATCCACCTGCATTTTTTTGAGTTGATCAATCGCTTCAACTGTCGCTGCCGTACGATCCCGCCCTTGAGAACGAACCTGCGGCAAAACGCAATTTTCTAAGATCGTCAAATGTGGAAACAGATTGAAGCTTTGAAAGACCATGCCCACGCGTTTTCGCACGCGGTCCAACTCTTTGGTATCATCCCCAACCGTGTGACCAAGAACTTCCAAGGTTCCATCAGTGTAGCTTTCCAACCCGTTCATGCAGCGGATCAGGGTAGATTTTCCTGATCCTGAGGGACCGCAGATGACCACGGTCTCTCCGTCAGCCACATCAAGGCTGACGTCTTTCAAGGCTTGGAACACACCGTAGTACTTGTTCAAACCATTGATCGAGATTGCTGTGTTATGCATGTCCAAGCCTCATACGTGTTTCAAGCCAACTGCCGTAGCGTGACAAACCAAAGACAAAAACGAAGTAGATTAGAGCGAGGAAAACGTAGACCTCGACATATTGGTTACCCCATTCACCGCTTCCGATTGCAGCATTACCAGATGCCATAACCTCAAAAAATCCAATGATTGTCACGATGGACGTTTCTTTGAACGTTATCACCGCCTGATTGATTGTTGATGGCAGGGTGTTTCGAAACGCCTGAGGCAACAAGATATCCATAACCAGCGACCAATAGGGCATGCCAAGTGCGACTGCCGCCTCTTCTTGACCTTGCGACGTTGATTGCATGCCCGCTCGAATGATCTCGGCCTGATAAGCCGCGAAAAAGACGGCAAAGGCGATGATCACGCGGCTCAGTTTACTACCCTGAATTTGCTCAGGCACTAACAGCGGCACAACCACAGCCGCAGCGAAAAGGATCGTGAGCAAAGGCAGTGATCGGAAAAGGTCGATGAACAAACCGGTGCCTTTTGCTATTACAGGCAAGCTAGAGCGACGTCCGAGAGCCAGCAACACTGCAAGAGGCATACCCAAAATAAAAACGCCGCAGAAAATAAATAGCGTAAGCGATAGCCCGCCCCATTGCTCGGATCGCACCAAAGGCAATCCGGCAAAACCGCCACGCATCAACAAGATGAACAGGCCAAACCCGACAGTCCACAAAATCGGTATCCGCCGGATTGACCAGAACGAAGGCAGGCAGGACAAAACCATTGTAACGATCACGATGAGGCAGGCGAGGGTAGATCGCCATTGTTCCTCATAGGGGTAAAGCCCAAACAGGATCAGCCGTCCTCGATCCTGAATGACAGCCCAACATGCACCTGCGCCGTGGTCGCATTGATCTTTGTTCTCAACCGTCCAGATCGCATCCAAGAATGCCCAACTGATCAATGCATTGAAGCTCCAGATAATGAGCGCGCCCAAAATGACGGAAAATATTGCGTCGTACCAAGTTGCAAAGAAGTGGCGACGGGCCCAAGCGACGGGGCCAGTGGCGCGCATCGGTGCTCCGATTACTTCTGTCATGATCAACTCCTTCCCTTCAGCTTGATGCGTTCGTTGATCTGGTTCATCAAAAAACCGATTGAATAGTTCACCACAATAAACCCACCCATCAACAGTGCGATCAGCTCCATTGTCTGGCCTGCTTGGTTGATTGAGGTTGAGACGATGGCAAAGTAGTCAGGATACCCGATGGCTATGCCCACGGTGGTCGCTTTCATCAGCCAAACATATTGGTTTGAAAGCGATGGCAGCATCGCACGAAACGCGAGAGGAATACGCACGTAGCGATTGGTCTGAAATTCTGATAACCCCAGCGCGACCCCGGCCTCTAGCTTGCCTTTGTCGACGGAAAGTAATCCACCGCGAATGATCTCGCCGATATAGGCAGCGCCAAACAGAACCAGCCCGATTAACAAGGCGGAGAACTCAGGTTTGAGTGTCATGCCTCCAATGAAGCGCAGACCTTTAAGCTCCGGAACGGACAGAAGTCCAGTGTCTGGTGCACGACCAGTAAGAAGAAGAACGGCGAACAATACGACAATCAGTCCGACCGCGATCAGGCCTTTTAGGCGCGCCTCGCCCCGCCCACGCGTTACAAAGAGACCGATCATAATGGCAACGAGTGCCGCCAGCAAAGTGAGCCAATCGGTAGACGACAGCTCAGGCACAGCCAGCATAAGACCGCGATTAGACAAGAAACCTATACCTGCCAAATCATACGCCTGCTTGGGGCTCGGGAGATGCGTCAGCAACGCGTACCAAAAAAACACTTGCAAAATGACGGGCACGTTGCGAAATAACTCGACGTAGGCAGTGCCTACAAAATTCATCAGAGTGTTGGACGATATCCTCATGAATGCGAGGATCAATCCGAGGATCGTTGAAAAGATCAGTGTCAAGAAACCGACCAGCATTGTGTTGATTAAACCAGCCCACAGCACAAGCGCATAGGTCGAGCGCGGACTGATTTCGATGACCGAAAAATTGACAGGCCAGCCTGTCGTGCGTTCAAGAAAACCAAATCCCGTCGCAATACCCTGTGCTGCGATATTTCGCTGTCCAGTTACGACAAGCGATATGATAAACACAGCAATCAAGAATACAAAGGTGCTCTGAATAGCGATCCGTCGGAATTTTTGAGACGTCAGTAACCGGGTCATGAGGTAGGCTCCCTGAATAGAAACGGGCCGCGCAAAATGCGCGACCCGCCTTTGCTGTTAGTCAAGAACCAACGGGTACATAACGCCGCCGTTGCTCCACAGGTTATTCAGGCCACGCGGCAATTGGTAGCGTGAACCTTCACCGATTGTGCGGTCATAAATTTCGCCGTAGTTGCCCACTGCTTTGATGACGTTATAGGCCCAGTCATCGCTGATGCCCAAACGCTCGCCAACACCAGGTGTCACACCCAGAAGTCGTTCAACCGTTGCCGAGGGCGGGTTCGCTTTGACTTCATCAACATTCGCTTGGGTGATGCCGTTTTCTTCGGCCATCAACAATGCGCTGACCATCCAATTGACCACATCCAGCAGATCGTCTTCACCTTGGTTGACAACGATGCCTTCGGGCTCCAGAGCGATTGGCTCGCCGATGATCGAGTAATCATCGGGGTTATCAGCATTGACACGTGTGGCCGACAAGAACGGCCCGAATCCAGCGATGGCATCGCAGCGACCAGCGTAAAGTGCTGCGCGTAATTCTTCGCCCTTTTCAAAGGCCAGTGGTTCATACTCAATGCCCTTTGTGGACATGTAGTCTGTCAGCACACGTTCGACCGTGGTGCCCGCATTCACACAGAAAACACCGCCTTCAAGATCCGCGATGCTTTCTGCGTCAAGCTCTGTCTTGGACATGACATAGAACGGGCCGACAAAGTATGGGCGAGAATACTGCAGGCCCAGTTCGGTATCGCGTGTCTGCGTCCATCCGGTCACTTTGATGATAACGTCGATATCGCCAGACTGGATGGCCGGAAAACGCTGTGCCCAGCTGATTGGGATGATCTGTAATTTGTCGGGACTGCCAAGGATTGCGGTTGCCAATGCCTTGCAGAATTCGATGTCAAAACCCTGCCAAGCCCCCTGCGCGTCGACCTCTGCGAAGCCGAGATAGCTGCCGTTATGGCCTGTACAAAGCAGGCTGTCGCGCTCGATGATTGTATCGAGCAGGCCCTGATCTTGTGCGAACGCACCAGTTGCGCCTGATACCGCAATTGTCGCAGCCGCTGTGAGGTTTAAAAGTTTCTGTTTCATTTGGTACTCCTTTTGTTGGATCGTTAGTGTGAGAGTGCCGCTTTTCGCGGTTCTAGTTCAAAGCCCGCTACATGTTCCGCGACTTCGGCTTTGGTTTTCTTTCGGGATAACTCGATACCCATCCCTACAGTTTCAGGAAGCTTAGCCCGCTTGCCTGCTTCATCTGATCTCTTTAGAGTCAGCTGATCGAAAAACACCTGATGAACAGTATGATATTCGACATGAACAATGCCGTCGTCTGACGCAGCTAGATGGCAGGCCGCCATCAACGCTATGGCTGTTGATGAGACTTCCAAGGAGAGCTGGGTTGCCGAGCCTTGGACCATGTCTGACATCGCCCGTACACGGGTTATACCTCCGCAGGCAACAGGTGCTGTTTGCAAGAACGCAACTTCTGCCTCGGCAACCAGCTCTTGATGCAGTTCTTCGCGGTATTCGGCCTCTGTGGCCATGACCGGAACTCCCGCCCGCGACAGACGCTTCATGCCAGCAATATCAGACGCTTTGACCGGCGATTGGAATGCTGCAATTCGACCTTCAGGCAGCGCTTCAAATATTTTCAGCGCCTTGTCTGAACTGTAGCTGTAGACACCATCAACAATCAGCTGGGCATCCTTCGGCAGCGATGCAATGACCGCCTGAACGCGGTCGATGTCGTGGTGCATAGTGTTGCCACCGATCTTCATTTTCGACAACCCGAAACCGTCGGCATTGAATCCTGACATCTCGGCAATCAGTTCAGGGGTTCCTTTTCCATCGCCATATAAACCACCGCTGGCGTAAAGCAGGGCAGACCCGCTTCCGGCCGGATTCAGATGTGCCCAAAGCGGTTGTGCAGCCTGTTTGGCCAGTAAATCCCAAACGGCAATATCAACCCCGGAAAGCGCAGAGGCCAAGATACCATGGCGCGCTGTAAGCGTTGCTTTCTCAACAAGACGCTTCATTACAACCGGGACATCACTCAGAGATAAACCAATGAATTCAGGGATGACCTCTGTACGAATGTAAGCGATTAGCGCATCAGGGGCCGCATCAAAGCACCAGCATTCTCCCAAGCCTACTAGCCCTGCGTCATCATGTATTTCGACAAACACGGCGTGTTTTGTTCGCCAGCGGATTGCAGGGTTCCAAATCTTCCCGCCCAAATCGTTGGCGTAAGACTGAATTGAGATTGAGGTGATTACACTCATGCAAAGATTTTCAAGTTCAACAAACGTTGTGCTGGTGAATTTTTCTTAGCCACTACGCAAGAACTGGCGGCTCTACGCTTTACTGAATTGTCGCTGTCGATTGCCATTTCGAGTCCCCCAAATAATATGGCGCAAAAGCTCTCCCGAAGCTTTTGCATGCACTATGTCGACTATAAGTATACAAGAATTTACCTTTGAGTCGAGCTTTTTGTTGTGCGATTGAATAGCTCTTGGTCGATGAGATCGTTTCGCCTTAATTTGCAAAGTGGCCTAACCTCCCCAAGTGTCTGACAAGATGAAACCGTGTTGGAACGGATCACTTGGATCGAGGCCAATTTGTGAGATGCCGTAAATCCAACACGTCCCGGCAACTTGGCATTGTGCGGCCTCAAAGGGGCCGACCTGCGTAGCGCCCAGAAAGGTCGTCGTAAACTCGCTGCCAATGATAGAACGCGACACCCGTGTGTCCCCTGGCTGAACCAGCCCCAGCCTTTGCTGAACAGCCATGTTCGAATTACTGCCCGTACCACAGGGTGAACGGTCGACGCGCCCGGGGCGGAGTGTCGTGCAAGTGCGAATAGCCCCGTCAGGATCAGTGGAGCGGAACATGACATAGGCCACATCATGGATTGCAGGGACCTCGGGGTGGGCAATTTTGGTTTGTGGAGTAATCAACTCCCACAGGGCAACGCCACTTGCCGCCAGTTCACGCGCATGGTCAGGCTCAATATTCAGCCCCACTTGATTCACGTCCACGAGGGCATAAAAGACGCCGCCAAAGCAGACGTCATATGTGATCTTTCCCCACTGGTCTGTCTCTATCGTAGCATCTGGGATCGCCACAAAAGACGCGGGCATATTCAGGAGGACCCGAATGACCTTTCCGTCGGCGCATTCGGCGACAGCCCGCACCAAACCCGCAGCAGTATCCAGTGTAACGACTGTGTTTGGTTCATGCATTTCTAGCATACCAGTCTCCAGCAAAGCCGTAACCGCGCACATCGCATTTGAACCAGACATCCCATGCGCCTGATCAGGTTGTAAAACGATAAACCCAACATCCGCATCGGGATGTGTCGTTGGCGGAAGTAGGATGAACGACCCCGCCGGTCCGCTTCGCGGCTCGGAACATAAAAACCTGCGCAGGCTATCATCCACCTCGTTAATGTGACGCAGCTTATCGGCCATTGTTGCGCCGGGGATATTCAACAATCCACCGGTCACAACACGGCCGATTTCTCCGGCGCAATGCACATCAACCACTTGAAGAGTTCTGGACCAACGCATTCCCTTATTCCTTTTTGTACCAGCCCCAAGGCTTTGAGCGGTCGTAGGTTGTGATTTGTTTGGTTTCGAGGTAGTTGTTCAAACCCCACTCGCCAAGCTCGCGACCAATGCCGGACTGTTTGTAACCACCCCATGGCGCTTCGGTGAATGTCGGTTGAGAACAGTTGATCCAGACAATGCCTGCGCGGAACGCCCGCGCCACACGCTCGGCGCGGGCAAGATCAGTTGACATGACCGCAGCGCCAAGGCCGAAACGGTTGTTGTTGGCCAATTCGATGGCTTCCGTTTCTGTCTTGAACGATCGCGTGACAACCACAGGTCCAAAAATTTCCTCGTTCCAAACCCAGCTATCAAGCGGTGGATCTGCCAAGATCGTTGGCTCTACATAGCAGCCATGTTCCAACCCCTGTGGCACACCGCCACCGGAGACAAGCCGTGCGCCTTCGGCCTTGCCTTTCTCAATCGCTGCCAGCACTTTTTCATGTTGTGATTGGCTGACAAGCGGGCCCAACAAAACGCCTTCCTCTAAGCCGTGCCCGATCTTGATCTTTTTGGCCTCTTCGGCCAGACGCGCCGTCAGCGGTTCATAGATTGTCTCTTCGATCAAAACGCGTGACGTGGCAGAGCAAACTTCGCCTTGGTTCCAAAAGATCCCGAACATGATCCACTCAACCGCTTCGTCCAATGGGGTGTCAGCAAAGACGACCATTGGCGATTTGCCCCCCAATTCCAAACTGATGGTTTTGATGTCTTTGGACGCAGCCGCCATGATCCGGCTGCCCGTGGGAACCGATCCAGTAAACGCCAATTTGTCGACATCAACATGTTCAGTCAGCGGTTGACCCGCCTCAGGTCCAAAGCCTGTGACGATATTCAACACACCAGCAGGCAGGCCAGCAACATCGGCGATGGCACCGTATTCCAGCGCCGTCAGCGGGGTCAGTTCGGATGGCTTCAGAACCATCGTGCACCCTGCGGCAAGCGCCGGTGCAATTTTCCACGCCGCCATGAGCATTGGAAAGTTCCAAGGGATGATCGCGCCTGCTACTCCGATCGGTTCCTTGACTGCTTTCGAAGTGAATTCATCCATCGGCAGGGCGATGGGTATTTCGCTTTCTGTATCCAAACGTTCGGCAAGGTCGGCATAGAAATGGAAACACCCAGCGGTGTCCTCAATATCCCAAACCGCCTCAGGCAGCGGCTTGCCGTTATCGCGCACCTCTATGCGCGCCAGTTCGTCAGTTCGCCGGACAATCTCGTCACCCATTTTGCGAAGAACTGCAGCGCGGTCTTTACCTGACATGGCCCGCCAGGGACCATGATCAAAGGCCTCGCGCGCAGCTTTCACAGCTTTGTCTATGTCTTCAACGCCACCACGGGGAACTTGATGGAACACGTCGCGGTTTGACGGATCAACCACATCGAACATCTCACCGCTGGTGGGGGCGAGCCATTTTCCATTGATATACAGTTGGTTTTTCATGGGGTTTCCTCACATGTGCCGTGTAACGCCTCCATCCACGCGCAAGCTTTGCCCGGTGATGAAGCTGGAATCGTCGGTCAGCAGGAATGCTGCCGCCTTGGCTTGTTCTTCAGCCCGCGCAAGGCGACCAAGCGCAGACATATCCGCAAACTTTTGCGGTAAATCGAGACTGTCCGTGAAGCCGGGCAACAAGCAATTCATGCGGATGTTCGCAGGGCCATAGCGGTCAGAGTAAAGCTTGGTGAAGCTCGACACGCCAACGCGGTAAACGCTGGACGTTGGGAAAGTCAGGCTTGGCTCAAACGCTGAGAAGGTTGTGATATTGACAATCGATCCGCCGCCTTGGGCTTCCATGATCGGTGTGACCAGTTTGGCCAAACGTATCACAGGCTTCAGAACCATGCCGTTCGCCCGATCCCAATCTTCTTCTGGAATTTCCAGCAGATCGCCTTTTGGCGGCCCACCGACGTGGATCAAAACCGCATCAATCCGGCCATAGGCCTTCATCGCCAAATCAACGATCATTTTGGTATCTTCGGCGTTCTCTGCTTTCCCGCGATGGGCAACGCCGCCCAACTCGGCCGCAAGGATCTCGCAGCTTTCGGAGGGCGACATCAGGGCAAGCTTGTATCCGCGTGCATGCATCTCATGTGCAATGGCAGCACCCATGCCACGTCCACCGCCGATCACGAGACAGGTTTTTTCCATCATGTCATATCCTTTCAAAATCGATTTACGCGGAATGGCGCCAGGTCAAGATCAGTTGCCTCGCCTGCCATCAACTGCCCCAACAAACGCGCGGTGGTGGCCGCATAAGTCACGCCCAGATGGCCATGCCCCGTGGCATAGAAAACGCCCTTGATTTTGGCAGAGGCAGATATGATCGGGATTGTATCGGGTAGCGCCGGGCGATGACCCATCCATTCCTTTACCTCTCCAACCTTCAGGTTGGGCAACGCTTCTTTGGCACGCTTTACGGTAATCTTGGCGCGGTCATAATTTGGCGCAGCGTCTAGGCCTGCCATCTCAACCGTCCCGCCAACGCGAATGCCGCCAGCGGTCGGACTTACCATAAAGGCTTTAGCTGGCCATATGATCGAATGGTTGAGTGATATCTCTGGCGCGTTGATTTGCGTGCTGTAACCGCGCTCTGTTTCAAGCGGGATCGGTTCGCCTAACATCCGCGAAAGACGGCCCGTATAGGCACCGGCGGATATCACAACTTCATCGGCCCTGACCAGTGTTCCATCAGACAGTTGAACCCCGGTAATGGCATCGCTGCGCGTAAACCCGGTCACTGTCTCGCATACGACTTTGCCACCCTTGCCAGAGAAGACGGAAACCAGCTGCTCTACGATCTGAAAGGGGTTCGCCACCGTGCGATTGTCAGGCAGTAAAACGGCCTTCTGAATGCTGCTTGAAATCTCAGGTTCCAGATCACGCAGGGCGTTGCTACCGAGGACTTTATAGTTGAACCCAAAGCGGTCCAACATATCAATGCGCTCGCGGTCATCGCCAAACTCGCGCTCGCTTGCATAAAGCGACAAACATCCTGTTTGGGATAGATGATCACTTAGCTCTATCTCATCCAGTAGCGCTTGCGTGTCGCTAAGGGCCCGACCACACAGTGCGGCTCCGTGTGTTTCAAGTGCACTCACCCTTGAGGATCGACTGGCCATCATAAAGCGCAACAACCACGGGACCATCTTTGGTATGTAGAGCGGGCTGATCCGAATTGGACCAGCTGGGTCAAACATCCAGCAGGGCATCCGCCGCCAGATTGAAGGCCTCGCAACCGGCATAAACTCTGTCACGGCAATAGAAGCCATATTGCCATATGATGCACCATGCCCCGGTGCGTCACGGTCAATCAAGACCACCTGACGCCCAGTCTTTTGCAAAGTATGGGCAATCGACGCCCCAATGATTCCGGCCCCGATCACCACTGTTGTTCTGTTTAAATTGTCTGGCATAGCATTTTCTAAAAAAGTTGGAGGTGACTCGCGTCACCCCCAAGTTCAGGGAGGTTCACCAGTTCAAAATCGGTTCCATAGCTGTGCGGAACTCGACCTTTTCCGCATCCGTCAGCGGACCAAGCGGCGCGCGGCATTCGCCAACCGGCAATCCTTGTAGTTCGCAGCCATATTTAATTTTCTGCACAAACTTGCCGGATTCCAGAATATTCATCGCGCGATAAAGCATCTTCATCATCTCTTTGGCTTTCGCCAAGTCGCCTGCTTTGAATGTGCGGTCCAGGTCACAGCACGCTTTGGCCATGCAGTTGGACGGTCCACAAATCCAACTTTCTGCACCCCAGAACATGAAATCCAATGCGATGTCATCTGACCCGGAAACCAATTGAATTTTGCCTTCGTAGCGGCTTGAAATATCAATCGCACGCTGCATCACGCCCGAACTTTCTTTGATGCCAATGACACGAGGGTTATCGGCAAAGTGGTCCATCAGTTCAAAGCTGATGTCAGAACCGTCTTTGGCGGGGTAGCTGTAAAGCACTAAGTTTACATCAACGGTATCCAACACGGTTTCATAATGCTTGATCAGCTCTTCTTGGGTAGGGCGCGTGTAAAATGGGGGTGCCAGCAAAACGTTATCATAACCGACGTCTTTTGCGATCTGTGTCTGCTCAATTACTTCGCGTGTTGCAGGTGCGTTTGTACCAGCAATCAGAATTTCATCATCGTTCGCGAAGTCTTTGACAAATTCTAACACCGCGCGACGTTCTTGGGTTGATTGGCTAAAGTACTCACCCGTTGATCCATTTGGAACCCAACCGGTGACACCCGCTTCGCGGAAGTGAGTTAGCAAGCCTTCGAAGGCTTTGAAGTCGATTTTATTGTTCTTGTCGAATGGTGTCACAAGAGCGGGCATCACACCGGTAAGTTTCATGGCTGTATCCTTTGGGTCATTTAGATTTGTATGGGAGGTATCCGCGTTGCTCGACCTCTGGAAAGGCATCGCCTCGGCGGACGTAATTTGTGTTTTGGGTCAGAGAACGCGGGACAAAATCCCAAATTTCCTCACGGCCCTTCGACAAAGCGGTGTCGATCAACTTGCGTCGGACCTGGGATTCAATCACGTCATCCAACAAATTGTCCAAGGGCCATGTTTCTTCAATCATGTTAGTCAGGCGAACTTCATCCGGATCGCCTTGCCCGATCAGATTGACCAGTTCCAACGGATCATTTGACAGATCATAAAGCTGCGATGGGTATCCTCGGGAAACCACCAGCTTTTTATCGCCGTCACGCACGCAGACGCGTGGCGCGACTGTGCCCCCATCAATATGTTCAATCAGCACAGGAGCTGAGAGCGGCGTGCCCGCTAGCGCTGGACACAGGGACTTGCCGTCCAGCTTGGTTTTGATCTGGTCTGGGCCGATCTGCGCAAGCTCCAGCAGCGTTGGAAAGATATCTAACAAGGATGCTGGCTCAGACACGCGACTAGGAGCGTTACCCGGTTGGGAAATTATTATCGGAACACGGACCGCCGGATCAAATAGCGTTTTCTTGAACCACATCCCCCGCTCGCCGATCATGTCACCGTGATCTGATGCAAAGATGACGACAGTGTCATCCGCAAATCCACTATCTTCTAGTGCGGCCATCACACGACCCAGATGATCGTCGATACAGCTGATCATCCCGTAATAGCCACGCCGCGCGTTCCGATAATCCTGGTCGGTCAGGTCAACTTTGTCTTGCGCGTAATGATAGTAAAGCGACTGACTATGCGGATCACGTTCGCTCACCGGGATATGCGGCACTTTCGGATTGTCAATTTCAGCGTCGTCATGCATGTCCCAATACTGCTGCGTGGTCACATAAGGATCATGTGGTTGGGTCAGCGATACCGTCATCATGAAAGGGCGTTTATCCGCGCTGCGCGCAAGCGTATAAAGCTCGCGCACCGCGTGATGAATGACGTCCTCGTCGTAGTCAATTTGCATACTGCGCGCGACTGGCCCTGCATCGCGAACAGTTTCTGTGGTCGACGCGCCAAAAATATAGGGACGCTCTTCGTCTTCGTTGTAGTCCCTGAAATCGGCATCCGGTGTCCATGACATATCGGCAGGATAGATTTCCGTTGTCAGACGCTCTTCATAGCCGTGGAATTGGTCCGGGCCCACGAAATGCATCTTACCTGAAATGCATGTGTAGTATCCAGCGTTGCGCAGATAATGCGCGAAAGTTGGTGTTGATGCCGTGAATTCGGCACCATTGTCATAGGCACCGATACGAGACGGCAACCGCCCGGACATCATTCCGAATCGCGATGGGGCACAAAGCGGATAAGGACAGTATGCGTTCTCAAACACCGACCCTCGCGCCGCCAAAGCATCGATGTTCGGAGTCTTGCAGACCGAGCCGCCATATGACTTCAGGACAAATGACGTAAGCTGATCGACCATAAAAAGAACGATGTTGGGTTGTTTGGACATGTGGCTTTTTTCTCCAAGATACGTGCTCTGCAGGGTTGCTAGCTGAACTGTTCACGACCATTCATCGGATTGCTTTTGTCGCAACGATCGGCACATGAGAAACCGTTCCGGATATCTGACAACATTGCTTTTGACTCTTGTCGACACTGTGTGTGCAATACTTGTCGACAAACTGACGACTTGTCAATGGGGCAACGATCCATCGTCCAAAAATCTTGCGTCGTTTCAGCCGACCTCGACGCTACTCAAATGGCGTGCCAGCCGTTTTGCTCAAGGGTCATCAAACGACAGGTTGGCATCCTATATTCGCAACCGTTTGATTGATCGAAATCGATCTGCATGGTCAGTCAAATTCGAGCATCAGCCTTAGATTCAGTGAAGGTCTGCCCGAAGAGGCCATTATCAATTGTGCAAATATCTAAAAAGGAAATCGGCAAATTTGGAGAGAACTGTTGTTTCGCGAGTTACTTTGGACCTGCGCATTGTTCCTGAAAATCTTACCAATGGAACCTTCGCCGACTCAGATCGCCAGTTCAACTTTGTTCGAGAACTTCAATGAGTGGTTTGTGCAAATAACTGCCGTTCGTTAAGGTCGCAGCATCACGTACTTTGGGCTCGTTGCGGTCTTTCGCCCTGCTGAAGAACTCACAAGTTCGAAGTTGTTTGAATGTATGCTCACGGCTTTCCTGCTGGTTCGCTTCGCACCTGCAGCGAAGGTCCGCACTCCGCCATTCGTGCTAATACTGATCTGGTCGCGTTCTGTTTTTCGTGCTTGCAACGAAAGGCAACTCTGTCCGCAAAACAGCCATCGATACACAGTTCAACCAATGGCTGCAATCCATTCGTCATTCTGATATACTTACAACATCCAGGTACATAAATGTGAACTCTAAGAAGTTGAGTGAAGCGGCGCAGCGCTTTAAGCATTGGCCCCTGCATA
>Ga0209199_1002971_pt1 | contig 17322 bp, 18 predicted proteins | sample COGITO_mtgs_1105_7_FD_184805 | JGI IMG/M metagenome (GOLD analysis project Ga0209199, IMG submission 184805) | Pelagic marine microbial communities from North Sea - COGITO_mtgs_110523 (SPAdes) (version 2) | ecosystem: Environmental > Aquatic > Marine > Epipelagic ...
CATAAATGTACTAAAAAAAACAATCCCTACTAAAATTTAGAAGGGATTGTTTGTCTTTCATAGAAGTATATCGACACTTTACAACAGATATTCAGTACTGACAAAATTAGATTTACTAGATTCTAACAAATTCTTCAAAATCGCTTTATTCGCCTCATTTTCTTTAGTAGCTACAAACGTTCGTATTGAAAAAGAGCGTATGGCATCGCGTACACTTAAGGTGCTAAATGCGGAATCTTTTCTTCCGGTGAAAGGAAAGACATCTGGGCCCCGTTGACAAGAACTGTTTAAGTTGACGCGACACACAAGGTTGACGAGTACATCAAAGAGTGGTGCTAAAGTATCTGCATTTTCACCAAAAACACTGACTTGTTGTCCGTAATTGGATTCAGCCATATCATCCAGCACTTGCTGAACATCAGTAAACGTAATGATAGGGATGACCGGACCAAATTGTTCTTCTTTATACACTTCCATATCTTTAGTAACAGGATACAACACCGCTGGAAAAATATAATTATCAGAAATTTGTCCCCCTTTTGAGTTTAATATTTTTGCTCCTTTAGATTCTGCATCTTCTATCAACCCTTGAATGTATGCGGGCTTGTTAGGTTCTGGAAGTGGGGTCAATTTAACACCCTTTTCCCAAGGATTTCCAAATTGAAGTGCATCTACTTTTGCACAAAAACGTTTGTTAAATTCTTCTGAAATACTTTCATGCACATAAAGTATTTTTAGTGCGGTACAACGCTGTCCGTTAAATGACAGGGTGCCAGCAATACATTCGTTAATTGCAAGGTCTAAATCGGCATCCGGTAAAACGATCCCAGGATTTTTAGCTTCTAACCCTAAAACAGAACGTAGGCGGTTTCCTTTAGGATGGCTATTTTGTAAGGCATTGGCGGAACTACTGTGCCCGATCAACGCAAGAACATCTATTTTCCCCGTTTCCATTATGGGAGTAGCCAAGACACGTCCACGTCCATACAACACATTCACAACGCCTTTAGGAAAGCTGTTTTGGAAGGCCTCTAATAAAGGAGACAATAATAAAACACCCAGTTTTGCAGGTTTGAATACCGTAGTATTTCCCATAATCAGTGCAGGAATCAACAAAGCGAAGGTTTCGTTTAAGGGATAGTTGTAAGGACCTAAACACAGCACGACGCCAATTGGGCCTCGTCTAATGTGGGCATACACACCAGAATGTTTTTGAAACTTAGCAGAATTACGATCTACCTGCTTATAGTCATCTATTGTATCGTAGATATAATCAACGGTACGGTCAAACTCTTTTTCAGAGTCTCCAAGATTTTTTCCAATTTCCCACATCAGGTATTTTACGACGTCAGTACGTTTGGTTTTCATTTGCTCCGCAAATTTTTCCATACAGGCGATACGATCGCTAACTTTCATCGTAGGCCATTGTCCTTGTCCATTATTATAAGCATTTGACGCCGCATCTAAGGCCTCTAAAGCCTCAGTTTTAGTGAGTTCAGGAACGCTTCCTAAGAGTGTTGGTTTGTAATCCTCCGTAGATGAAATGGTAGAATAGACATCGGTCATTTTTCCCGACCATTCTTTGATTTTACCATTGATCAAATACGTTTTTTGTTCAATAAGCGCGTTGATTTTATAAGCTTCAGGAATGTTTTTAAACGACATATAATTAAGTGTTAGTTTGTTTGATAAAACTAAGAAATTATTATGCTCAAATATCCTAATGAAACGTTAATCTTATCAAAAAGACATTTACAGGAAAGGGGATTAGTTCATGAATAATTTAATTTAATACAACAATACCCCCTAAATACTAGGGGGGTATTGTTGTATTTATGAATTTCTCTTGATTTCTTCCATTGCTTCGTTCCATTTTTCTAGAAATTCGTCATAGCTACCAGAAGACAACACATATATAACATAAATAAAACACAATAGATTAATAATTAAAGCTACTAAGGCTACTGTTTTAGAGGTATTCATCGCATTTATATTCCCTTCATAATTATCAGGGTTTTGGGAGGCGTCTTTTACTTTATTATGTGCGATCAAATAAGCTGGACCTGAGAGTAAAAAACCCAGTCCACCAAAACAGCAACAAAGTAATCCTATAATACTGAGTACATAAATAAGTGTGGTGTTTAATTGTTTCTTCATTTAATTAAATTTTAGAGTTGTTTAATAGTGTAACTTATAATAATGGTTGCAATCGATAAAATAGACAACCAATTGATGCCTTTCGTATAATTTTTAAATTTATAAAATCGGGTGAAGATTAAATAGCCCATAAGAATCAACAGCGGATAAATGGCAGCATACATATAAAAGGCTTCCATAAAATGACCTCTCCAGATTAAAAGTAGAGATCTTTGAAAGCCACATCCCATACATTCAAACCCAAAAAGGGTTTTACTGAGACAAGGAATCATATAGTTTTCTAGAGTCACTATTGTTTTTTCGAATTGGATATTCAAATATAAGAGAATTATTTTCTAAATAAAAAATGTAGTTTGGTATTTATCATAAATTCAAAAGCTGTAATTTTGATTTTTTAAGCCAAATATGATGTCAAAACGTACTCTGTATTTTATCTGTTTAGTGTTAGGAATCTTTCTTGTGATCGTTACAGAGTTTCAAGACGCACCCGATATGATCCTACAAATTGGCGGATACTGTTTGCTCATGCTTGCGTTGTATCAGTTGTCCAAAGGAATTGGAGACCGTCCAACAAAAGATTCTTATGTTGTAAATGAAAATGAAGAAGAAGAAGAATGAAATTTGAAATCAATGATACGGTATCCGTTTTGGATGATGATTTATCAGGGACCATTACTAATATAGAAGGTTCCGAAATTACGGTTGCGACCACGAACGGGTTTGATTTAAAGTTTGAATCTAATGAGTTGGTAAAAATCAAAGATCCCCGAATGATGAGTCGCTCGTTATTTTCAAGTAAATCTTTAGAAAGTGTCCTCTCTGAAAAGGAAACTAAAAAACGTCAAAACCCTCCCAAAGTTTCTTCTAAGGAACGCACACAGCCCGCAATGGAAGTGGATTTACATATCAACCAATTGGTAAAAAATTCTCGTAGGATGCAAAACCATGAGATGCTAGATTTACAGTTAGAAACTGCCAAGCGTCGATTAGAATTTGCGATTCAAAACCGCATTCAACGTATTGTGTTTATTCATGGAGTAGGAGAAGGAGTTCTAAAATTAGAACTAGAATATTTATTCAAAAGGTATGAAGGATTAAAGTTCTACGATGCAAATTACCAAAAATACGGGCAAGGGGCGACCGAAGTTTATATCTTTCAGTCAAAAACGTCTTAATAGGTTAAAAGTATTCGTAAGTTCCTAACTCAAAGCGATCCGTTGCTAAGATTGTGAGGTCGATATCTTCTAAAGTGACATTGATTCTGAATGTACGTCTGAATGCGTTGGGCCTTACAAAAGTAACTGCATATGTATCAAAGACCGTATCGTCTAGAAACCGTGCGACCGCTGCACCGGTAGCTAAATCGTCAAACAAGTTACCATTGTTGTTTTCATCTTCTAAACGTGTAGGAGTGCCATCGCCATCATCATCCGTATCTAAATAATCTGGAATCCCATCACCATCCGTATCTTGGGCATCCGAAAGATCGCCATCGTCATTAGGGTCTGGTTTTTCGTTTAGGGTGGGTACATTATCACCGTCATCATCACTGTCTTTATAATCAGGGATGCCATCTCCATCCGTATCTCCATCAAATTCTAGAGCGGTTGGGACGCCATCATTATCGTCATCCTCAAAGGTTGACATAAAATTGGCAGTTCCACTTTCCGCTTCGTAATTTTCGTTTACAGAGACGTTAGCATCTGGAATGTCTTCACAAATATAGTCGTTAGGATCTCCATTATAAGTTCTGTAAATGAAGCGGACACTACTTTTATTAATAGTCATTGTTTCCATATTCCCTGAAACTGTAGGGTAAAGGATGGATTGCGCTTGTGCATTGTCTGGAAATAAAAGCGTGAGCGATTCAGACGGGTCGTTTTTAGTGTCGTATAAAATGAAATTACTAGATGCAGGAGGTTCACAAAGAGTGAGGTTTTTGTCAAAATCCAATTGAACATTTAAAACATCTCCATCGTCACATGATAAAAGAAAGTTACAACAAAAAAGTAAGATTAATAAAGATCGCATACCAAACATATTTAACACAAAAGTAAACGATTTGTTAATTAGTTTGAATATAATTTGCTAATAATTTTATTTGGTTATTTTTGTATCAAACTAAAGCTCCATGAATTCAATTTATTTAGATAATGCGGCGACTACCCAAGTCAGAGACGAAGTGATCGATACGATGGCTGACGTCCTTAAGTCCAATTACGGAAACGCCTCCTCAACTCATGGTTATGGACGTTCTTCAAAATCAATTATTGAAAGTTGTCGCAAACGAATTGCGTCTCACTTTAACGCGTTGGCTTCTGAAATTGTTTTTACTTCAGGAGGCACCGAAGCGGATAATTTAGTATTGAAATCTGCTGTTAAAGATTTGAAAGTAACTCACATTATTACTTCTAAAATTGAACACCATGCAGTCCTTCATACGGTGGAACAGTTGGAGAAGGACTATAAAATCAAAGTCAATTATGTTGCTATTTTAGCAGATGGGACTATTGACTATAACCATCTTGAAACGTTGTTAGAATCCACAGATAAAACTTTAGTTTCACTGATGCATGTCAATAATGAAATAGGGACTATTTTAGACCTTCAAAGAGTAGCCGATTTATGTAAGTCTAGGGACGCTCTTTTTCATAGTGATTCTGTGCAATCTGTTGGACATTACCATTTAGATTTACAAGCCATTCCGATTGATTTTTTAGCTGCCAGTGCTCATAAATTTCACGGACCCAAAGGGATTGGTTTTGTGTTTATAAGAAAAAACTCAGGGCTCAAGCCTTTAATTCACGGAGGAATGCAAGAACGAGGTGTTCGTGCGGGAACTGAAAGTATTCATGATATTGTGGGCTTAGATACTTCCTTGGCATTAGCCTATGAGAACTTAGAGTCTGAAATGGCTCAAGTAAAGTCATTAAAATCCTATTTTGTAGAACAATTAAAAACTCAGATAGAAGGCGTCAAATTTAATGGATGTTGTAGCGATTCTGAGAATAGCACTTACACACTAGTAAATGTGTGTTTGCCGGTTTCAGAAGCGAATGCGCCTATGTTTCTATTTCAATTGGATTTGAAGGGGATTGCCTGTTCTAAAGGCAGTGCTTGTCAGAGCGGAAGTGCTAAAGGCTCTCATGTATTGACACAAATTCTTTCGGAGGACGATCTCAAAAAACCATCCATACGGTTTTCATTTAGTATTTATAATAGCAAAGAAGAGATTGATGCGGTTGTTGAAACACTTCAAACACTCATCAACACAACAGCTTCTTAAAAACGCATTCCTAATCTGACATTAAATACACGTGGTGTCAAATAGTTTGGAATTGAATATTGACGTTTAGAGTACACATCTCTTACCCACGTATTTGTAATGGAGTTTTGAACATCAAACATGTTAAAAATTTCCAAACCAATTGACAATTCTTCGAATGGTTTTCTCCATCCATTTTTGTTAGAATCTTTAGCATCAACAATCACATAGGACATTCCAACATCGGCACGTTTATAATCAGGCAAACGGCTTTGGTAATCGTAGGGACTGGCATAACTAGGGGAGCCGCCAGGGACGCCTGTATTATACACCAAGTTTAGATACATTTTCATTTTTGGAAGCTTCGGCACATAATCCTGAAAAAGAATTCCGAATTTCAAACGTTGATCGGTTGGGCGTGCAATAAATCCTTGACCATTGATGTTTTCTTCCGTTTTTAAATATCCAAAAGAAAACCACGATTCAGTACCTGGAACAAACTCGCCATTTAATCGTAAATCCAAACCATAAGCATACGCTTTTGCAGCGTTAGAAGCGTCATAACGTATGCGGACATTTTCAACCGTGTAAGGGTTGACATCCGACAGGTTTTTATAATAGGCTTCTGAGATGAGTTTAAAAGGACGTTCCCACATTTCAAAACTGTACTCGTTGGCAAGCACCACATGAATGGATTGTTGTGCTTTGACATCGCTATTGACAATACCATCACTGTCTCTGAGTTCTCTATAAAAAGGCGGTTGGTAATACAATCCACCACTCAAGCGAAACAACATATCTTTATTCCAATCAGGTTTAATCGCTAATTGTACGCGTGGGCTGAACACCGATTGTGTGGATTTCTCAATACCGTCCCCTTGTACCGTCCATGCGTGGTAGCGCACCCCAACATTGGCATAAACCTCATGATCTCCGAGCATCGTTCGGCGGTTCCATTGCCCGTAGGCTTGGACGCGGTTTATTTGTGTGTTGTTGGTCGCTCGGATGTTTTTATAAGGAGCTAAAGGGCCTTCGTATGCCGTGTAAGGTTGGTTGTTAAAACTGTCTAAATTTGGAGGGTTGATAGAAAATCCAGCAGAATCAATGACTTCCCATTCCACAATTCGATCGCGGATATCTTCATGGGTATATTTTACAGACCATTCAAAATTATCGTCTCCAGATTTTAAATGTCCTTTATGCTCAACGTTTGTGATTAAGGCGTCTAGATCGTTTCGCGCATGGTTGATTTGTGATCCAATCCCTTCTGAAAATTCAACTTCTCCTAAACTTTCATCTCCAATATTACTATTCACTTCGCCCAAACGGTACTGCGCTAGAATGTCAAAGTACTCTTGTTCGGTGGTGTGAAAGGTGGAAGCAATCAGTTTTAGGGTTAGATTTTCATTTGCGAAATAACTCCCTTTAAATGCACCGAAATAGGTGTTGTATTTGTCATTTTCTTGTCCTTCATAAAAAACCAATAATGCCAAAGGGTCTTGTAACGTTCCAAAGTTCGTTTGGCGGGTTCGAGGTTGGTAATTGTAATCGTTGATAGCTAAGTTTCCTAAAAAACTCAAATGAAACTTATCTGAAAATTTATAAGTAAGATAGGTTTGTATATCGGCAAACTTTGGAGTAAAATTGGTTTCGGTTTCTTTAGAATCGACCAAAAGACTATTGTCTCTGTAGCGAAGTCCCAGCAATGCTGAAAACTTAGAATCTTTACTTACGCTTTCAGCGGTAATACTGCCGCCTAATAAACTTAAATCTGCTTGAATTCCAAACTTAATGGGAGTTCTATAGGTAATGTCTAATACAGAGGATAGCTTATCGCCATATTTTGCTTGAAAGCCACCGGCGGTGAAATCTAAATTCTGTACCATATCAGTATTCACAAAACTGAGTCCTTCTTGCTGCCCTGAACGCACTAAAAACGGACGGTACACTTCTATTTCATTGACATAGACGAGGTTTTCATCAAAATTACCACCTCTTACAGAATACTGGGTACTCAATTCATTTGAGATATTCACGCCCGGAAGTGTTTTTAATAAGTTTTCGACGCCCGGTTGTGCCCCTTTGATGGTGCGTATGATTTGAGGGGAAATTGTGGTAATCCCTTCCAACTCTTTTCGTTTGGAACCTGTAATTATAACCGTTTCAATCTGCTCGTAATTACTTTTTAAAACAGGATTAAATTCTAATTCTTCTCCATTTTTTAAATTGAAGGGTGCTTCTAAATATTTGTAATTCAGATGAGAAAAACGAATTTTCACCTCTGTGTTGGCAGGGATTTTTAAAATATAAAACCCATTTATATTTGTTGTTGTACCACTGTTGTCTGAAACCACATTCACCCCTTCTAAAGGTTCGTTGAGTTCATTAAGCACAATGCCGCGTAGGGTAGCAGATTGCCCCATTGCCATTGCTGGTAAAATTAAAATAAAGAATAAAATCTGGTATGCAGTGATTGATTTCAAATTGATATGGTGTTATTTTCTGTAAAACGTAGTTTCAAATGTAGAACTATTTCCAACATTATCGGTTACAATGATTTTTAAATTGTTTTTAGTGTCTGTAATCATCTCATCATTAAAATCATGAGTAAGCGTTTGTGTTTTAGTATCGTACTCCATTAAAATCCATTGATCGTTAATAGTCGCTCTGTAATTTTTGATTCCAGAAATTTCATCCGAAATCTTTATTTTTAGATAGCGATAATTACTTATCCAACTGCCATTTTTAAAATTTATTGCTTTAATCATTGGGTTTTCATCATCAATTCCAAGAGTGTAATCCCCTAAATATTTGGTGCGGGCGGTCAATGTATTCCCTCGTTTTTTGGTAGGAGTGTAGTAGAGTTTGTTCCCATAGAGCGGCACACTTCCAATAAATAATTTATCCTTATCAGTGCCTTTATATTGACTGATGTCAAAATTTATATTCATCGATTTCTGCAGAGGAATGATTGGTTTGTGGAGTTTTAGGGTGTCGTTTGTCACCTCAAAATTGATGGCAGCATTTTCGTAAAACGAGTCTTTATAAATTTGAACACTGATATGTCCTTTTTCTAAAATCGTTTCTTCAGAAGCAATGATTTGCTGAAGGTTTAGAGGTATTGGTTTGGCCTTAGGTAGTTCTTTTTTTAACCCTTTTATATGGATGCTTAAATCCGTTTGATTGCCTTTAAAATCACTTACGGCTATTTTATATATGGAATTCGTGTCGTTTATAATGGATACCATCCCTTGAGTCGTGTGGCTTTTAAGAAGTTTTAGAGGGTTATTACTTTCGATGAATAGTTTTTGAATCCGTTTTTTGGTTTCAAAAAAGTATCCATAATCTATATAGCGGTTCAGGTGTTTGGTTTCATTAAATGAAAAACGTTTAAAATCAACCTCTAAACTTTTGGAGCCATTAAAGGTCGTTTTGATATGGTTAAGCCCATTTTTATTGGATGCAAAATCTTGTCTGTCTGTACTGATAATTCCAAACCCGATCTTGCCAAAGGCTGTAATTTGTTCTGTTTTGTAATGCCCGTTTGGGAGTTTTATAATTCTAATTTTTACTCTGGATGTTTCGCCATTGATATGACTTCCTTCAGATAATGGATATCCATACAATTCATACACCAAAGGTTTGGTAGTATCCTTAATGTCAAAACCAAACAGCATGGGATTCATCGGTCGTTCTTGCTTATCTCTAATTTCAAAATGAAGGTGCGGCCCACCAGAACCGCCTGTATTTCCTGTGTAAGCGATGACTTCTTTAGCAGAAATTTTTAGATCTTTGGCTTTTGGAAACAGGTCCAATTCAAATAATTCTTTGAGGTATTGTTGTTTTTTCACATAGGCTTCAATGGTTGGAGAAAATTTTTGAAGGTGTGCATAAACGGTTGTATAGCCGTTGGGGTGAGTGATATATAGCGCTTTTCCATAGCCATAGTGCGAGATTTTAATTCTACTCACATAGCCTGCCGCCGCCGCATACGTTTTAAATCCTTCTTTTCCTTGCGTTTTTATATCCAACCCAGAATGAAAATGATTGGAGCGAAGTTCGGCAAAAGTTCCCGACAGTACCAATGTAATATCTAGTGGGCTTGTGAAATAATCTTGAGGATAGGGGGTTTGTGCGTTACAAAATGAAACTACTAAAAAAAGTAAAAATGTACAAGCTTTCATAAATTAGGATAGACTGCTAAATTATACAATTGAGAGTAAATAGAAAAATAAAAAATCGCAGAGCACTCGAGATCCTATAAATAAATTAAAATTTAAGTTAAAACAATTGTGTTATTAAATATGGAATGTTAAATTTGTGAAATAGGTATTGAAACTGTAAATGAGCAAAATCGAGCTAATTGTCAATTCTTTAGAGCAAAAAGTGCAACGAGTTTTGCATGAACTGACTGAATTAAAAAAAGAGAACATGTTTTTAAAAGACGAATTACTCAAAACAAATGCTTTAAATGCGAAGCATTTGGAAGCACTTCAACAAAAAGAAGACGATTTTAAAACGCTTAAATTTGCAAATTCAATCCTTGGCAGTGACGAAAGTAAAAGAGAAACAAAACTTAAAATTAATACTTTAATCAAAGAAATCGATGATTGTATATCAAAGCTATCCGATTAAAGTTTACAGTTTATGAGTGAACGGTTAAAAATAAAATTATCCATAGCCAATAGAGTATATCCATTGACTATCACTCCCGATCAAGAAGAAGGGCTTCGATTAGCCGCCCAAAAAATTGATGCGACTATAAAACAATTTGAGAAAAGTTACTCTGTTCAAGATAAGCAAGATGTATTGGCCATGTGTGCCCTTCAATTTGCAACTCAAAACGAACAAAAAACAATAGATAATACGAGTTTGAATGAAGATTTAGAAAGCCGTCTGATTGCTGTAGACGAATTATTAGACGCCCATTTAAACAACAACGTTCTTTAAATAACATTAGGTTACTGCCTATATTGATCATTTTTTTGATAAACTCAACGGAAATTCTTTAAAAAGGAGTGCGTTTAAGTTGTAAAAGCATGCTGTCTTGTTACAGATCCTTGATCAGCTTTTCAACTCTAAATCTTGTATTTATGGAGTTTATACAAAGACCAGATTGATGTAGGCTTTTTTTTAAATTAAACTATCAACTATGGAATCCAACATTATACTCATTGCTTTAGGTGCCGCCGTCGTAGGACTTGTCTTAGGATTGGTGATCTCTAAAGTTCGTGAAAAAAGCAACGCCTCTCAACTCACTAAAAATGCGAAACGAGAAGCAAACTCCATCATTTCAAAAGCAAAATCAGAGGGGGAATCAACAAAAAAGGATAAAATATTTCAAGCTAAAGAGCGTTTCTTAGAATTGAAATCTGAGCACGAACAAGTTATTTTGTCTAGAGAGAAGAAAATGGGAGATACTGAAAAACGTATCCGTGATAAAGAATCACAAATTTCGTCTGAACTTTCTAAAAACAAAAAACTATCGACAGACTTTGAATCCAAAATCAAGGATTACGACCACCGTCTCGAAATTTTGAATAAACGTAAAGAGGAAGTTGATAAAGCCCATAAAGGTCAAATACTCCAACTGGAAGTTATTTCTGGTTTGTCTGCCGAAGATGCCAAGCATCAACTTGTAGAGTCTTTAAAATCGGAAGCAAAAAACGATGCCATGGTCTTTCTTCAAGATACAATGGAAGAAGCAAAGCTAACAGCAGAGCAAGACGCTAAGAAAATCATCATTAATACCATACAACGCATCGGAACAGAAGAAGCGGTTGACAATTGTGTGTCTGTATTTAATATAGAGTCAGACGATGTTAAAGGACGTATTATTGGTCGTGAAGGACGTAACATTAGAGCGATTGAAGCTGCTACGGGAGTTGAAATTATTGTGGATGATACACCGGAAGCAATTATCTTATCCTGTTTTGATTCCGTTCGAAGAGAAGTGGCGCGTTTGTCCTTACACAAATTAGTAACGGATGGCCGTATTCACCCTGCTCGTATTGAGGAAATTGTAAAGAAAACACAGAAGCAAATAGAACAAGAAATCATTGAAGTTGGAAAACGTACAGTGATCGATTTAGGAATTCACGGTTTACACCCAGAATTAATTAAAACGGTAGGACGTATGAAATACCGTTCGTCTTATGGTCAGAATCTATTACAACACTCCAGAGAAGTAGCCAAACTTTGTGGCGTGATGGCTGCCGAATTAGGCATTAATCCTAAGCTCGCCAAACGTGCGGGACTGCTTCACGATATTGGAAAGGTGCCAGATGCGGAAGCGGATATGGAAACGCCACACGCTATCTTAGGAATGCAGTGGGCTGAAAAATACGGAGAAAATGCAGAAGTATGTAATGCCATTGGGGCTCACCATGACGAGATTGAAATGAAATCGTTAATGTCTCCAATTGTACAAGTTTGTGATGCTATTTCTGGAGCTCGTCCAGGGGCGCGCCGTCAAGTTTTAGATTCATACATCCAACGACTTAAAGATCTAGAAGAGATTGCTTTTGGGTTTAGTGGGGTTCAGAAAGCCTATGCGATTCAAGCCGGTCGTGAACTTCGTGTCATTGTCGAAAGTGAAAAAGTAAGTGATGAAAAAGCAGGGAACTTATCGTTTGAAATTTCTCAGAAAATCCAGACAGATATGACCTATCCTGGACAAGTGAAAGTCACGGTGATTCGTGAAACACGTGCGGTGAATATTGCTAAATAAAAAAATAAATTTATAGAGATTAAAAGCAGGCTATTTAAAAAGTAGAATTTCTGTCATTCTGAACCTGCCTGACGGTAGGCAGGTTTATTTCAGAATCTCAATTAAATAAATTCAATTTGTTATAGAATCTGAGACAAGCTCAGATTGACAAATCAACGCTTTTTTAAACGATCTCTTTTTAGCTCCTAGGATGAAATTTCAGCATGGCGTCTTTTAGGTGGCTTTTATCAACGTGCATATAGATTTCGGTGGTTGTAATGCTTTCATGGCCCAACATCATCTGAATGGCTCTTAAATCAGCACCATTTTCAAGAAGGTGGGTCGCAAAGGAATGCCTAAAGGTATGTGGAGAAATATTCTTTTCAATCCCTGCTTTTGCGCCTAAGGTTTTAACAATGGTAAAAATCATTGCTCTGCTGAGTTGTTTTCCGCGTTGATTCAAAAATAAGGTGTCATTAAAAGCAGTTTCAATTTTTATTTGCTCGCGTACGTGGTTTTTATAAAGGTTGATATATTTTTGAGTGAGAGGGCCAATAGGTACAAAGCGTTGCTTGTTGCCTTTTCCGGTTACTTTGATGAAGCCTTCCTCAAAAAATAAATCTGAAATTTTGAGTTCTGTAAGTTCACTCACACGAAGTCCGCAACTGTACAAGGTTTCAATAATGGCGCGGTTGCGTTCGCCTTGAGGACTGCTTAAATCTACTGCTGCTACAATGAGATCAATATCTTTAACGGATAGAGTATCGGGTAGTTTTCGTCCTATTTTTGGAGCTTCAATGCGTTCTAAAGGATTGGACTCGCAATAGCTTTCAAAGATCAAGTAATCATAAAAACTTCGCAATCCAGATATAAGTCTCGATTGAGTTCGTGGATTTAGTTCTTTGGCCATTTCATAGATAAACCCTTGCACGTGTTCTGTTGTAATCTGAAGAGGGTTTAATTGCATCTCGTGCGTTTCTAGATACAGCACCAATTTCTGAACGTCAAACGTATAGTTGTTGACGGTATGGATGGACATGCCGCGCTCAATTTTCAGATATAAAGCAAAATCTTTTAAGGCATTTTTCCACTTCATTAGACTATCTTTTGAATACTTATTATTTGATTAAAAAATTACCGCAGCTTGATAACAAATATAACAAAGGGATTTTATAAATGTGGACTTGGGCTTAAAAAACGAATTCTGTTTTTAGTTTTTGACTAAAAACAGAATAGTGTTAGTTTTTTGTTTAAACATTAAAAAAATGCCTCAAACAAGACGTATTCTCTCTGTTTTTCGTTTGTTTTATTCTATTTTTTTAAATACATTTATTCCAGAATTCAGTCCCCAAGTCTAATTCTTCACAAATTAATTGAGTTTTAGTTTGCTGTTTTTTTTACAAGTTGAGGGCTATTTGAATAGGTTACAATAAACAGTTCACTATAGATAGTATTAAGAATTAAAGCGTCAAACTTCCTATGTACGAACAAATATTAAAATCTATTAAAACGTAGATATGAGGGATCAATCAGAACTAGTTGCTGTATTAATAGAAAATAGAATTTTTACTTGCCGTGGAGCACAAGTGATGCTCGACTATCATTTGGCAGAACTGTATCAAGTGAAAACGAAAAGACTTAATGAACAGGTAAAAAGAAATCTAAAACGTTTCCCTGAGTCTTTTATGTTTCAACTTTCTGAGTCAGAGTGGGAGAATTTGCAGTCGCAAATTGCGACCGCTGAAAAACCAAATAATTTGCAGTCGCAAATTGCGACCGCAAAAAGAAGAGCTTTACCCTACGTCTTTACAGAACAAGGAGTCGCCATGTTAGCTTCGGTTTTGCGAAGTGAAATAGCAGTAAACGTTAGCATTGCGATTATGACTGCCTTTGTAGAAATGCGAAAAAGCATAGGTAACCACCAACAATTATTGAAACTATCAGATGATTTTGTAGCTCACAAACTAAAAACCAACCAAAATTTTGAACAGATTTTTAAAGCCTTAGAAGCGCCTGAACTAAAAAATAACCAAGGCGTTTTTTTCGATGGACAAACCTATGACGCCTATGATTTTGTAAATAAACTTATTAAAAAAGCAAACCAATCTATTGTTGTTATTGATAACTATATAGACGACAGTGTAATCACGCAACTCACCAAAAAAGCGAAGTTTGTAAAGGTGTTTTTACTTAGTAGAACCTTTGGTGAAAAAATAAGATTAGATATAGCCAAAGCCAATTCTCAATACCCCACATTTAAAGCCATTGCTTTTTCCAAGGCTCACGATCGTTTTTTAATATTAGACGAAACCGATGTATACCATATTGGAGCCTCACTAAAAGATTTAGGTAAAAAATGGTTTGCGTTTTCTAAGTTGAACAGTGACTCTGTTACAGTTATTAACCAAATTAAAGGGATGCTATGAAAAATGAAATCGTTTAGATAAACAAGAAGTGATCGGCCAGTCGTTAAAAAAAACTCAAAACCAATACAAAATAATATGAAAACAATTTTAATACTATTTCTAGGGTTTACAACTATTGTGGTAGGAGCGCAAGACTTGCCTTATATCGAAGAAATGAAACTATTTCAAGAGGAATTAAATAAAGAATTTAAAAACCCTGATAAATCCCCCTTAACCAGAAGAGAGCAAAAGAGATTTAAAGGACATGATTTTTTTCCAATTAACAAATCCTTTCGTGTGGAAGCCAAATTTATCAAATCACAAGATGAAGTTCCGTTTAAGATGAAAACTACAACAGATAGAGTTCCTATTTATGAGAAATATGGAGAAGCTATTTTTGAAATTGAAGATAAAAAATACAAATTAAATATTTATCAAAATCATCGGTTAAGGAAAATGGAAAAATATAGAAACCATTTATTTCTGCCTTTTACAGATTTAACAAATGGTGAAGAAACCTATGGAGGAGGAAGATATATAGATTTAAGTATCCCAGATTCAGACACAATTATCATTGATTTTAATAAGGCTTATAATCCGTATTGTGCATACAGTTCCACACGTTCCTGTCCAATTCCACCAAGAGAAAACGACCTTGATTTAAAGGTTGAAGCAGGCGTAAGAACTGTAAATCATTAATCTCTATAAACCTTAAAACTAAAACTTAACACATAAACCCATGTCTGAACAAACAAAATTAATCCCAGGAAATTCTTTAATCACTGCAACTCCAGAAGATGGTCGTATATTAGCTGTGAAAATGGCCCGCTTAATTATCAAAATTACTCAACCGGATGCTGAAATTAGAGAGCAACTACGCCCAAAATACGCCAATGATGCTGCGATGCTGATTGCGATTGGTCAGACCGTAGCCACTGAATTTGCCACCATTGCCAAGGCAAATGAGTATTGGAAAAACACTAAAACGATGAAATCAGGCATTTACTAATTTGTGCTCTAGATTAGCTATGAAAAATAAACATCTGATAACTTTAGTGGCTTTATGGGTTCTTTGTAGTTCTTGCTACTCTTTTAAAATTTACCCAAAAGAATATCGGAAACTTAAAAATGAGCATACAAGACCGAACGCGTATGTAATTAATGATACTCTTAAAGAAGAGTTAAAAATATTGAAATTTTCGGAATTGTTCAATATTGTAAACGATAGTAGTTCGGCAGAACTAAAAATAAAACTTTACCCTTTAGAACAAACTCTTGTATGTGGGCAACCATTTATAATATCAATGTTGACTTTAGGGCAACTGCCAGTGTATTTACATGATATGTATTTATATAAATTTGATGAAATCGAGAAAGGGATGGCAACCCAAAGAGAATTGGACTTAAAAATTGCTCAAAGAGTTTGGTTTTGGGATCTATTTGTGTTTAATAAAAGATTTGAAGAAAATGCAGGAAATGCAGTTTTGGGTGAATACCAACAAAACAGTAAATAATCACTAACTTTCATCCTCAAATTATAATAATGAAATACCTCCTCACAGGGCAAGAAACCGAACGGCTTAAATTTAGAAAACTGCAACCAGACGATTTTGAGACTTGGCTGCCTATGTTTAAAGCTAATAATATTGCTAAATTTTTAGACTTAGATCCTAAAGCATCAGAATCTGAATTGTGTACATCATGGTTTGACAAAGCTTTTCATAGATACGAAAATGATTTGGGAGGCATGAACGTTTTGATTGACAAAAACACCAACCGTCTTGTCGGGCAATGTGGTATTTTAGTTCAAACGATTGAAGAAGTTGAGCGCCTAGAAATTGGGTATTCATTACTTCCAGAGTTTTGGGGGCGTGGGTATGCTTCCGAAGCGGCCTTGAAATGTAAAAATTATGCTTTTGAACATAATTTTTCGGACGTATTAATGTCCATGGTCCATGTTGAGAATATAAGTTCAGAAAAAGTCGCTCTAAGAAACGGAATGGACTTTGAGAAAAAAATAAAGGATTTTAATGTTTTTAGTATTGATAAAGAAAAATGGAAATCGAGATAACTTTTTAACCAAAACCCCATAAAAAAAAGGCTCCCTTTACAGGAAGCCTCTTTACATAAAAATAATTTGGATTATTAATTTCTAGAAAACGTATAAAGTGTATAATACGTTTCATAAAAAGCGTTGACAGGATCAGGCCTTTCAAAAGTAGAAAACGCACCTTCCGTATCGGTCAAATATTCGACAGTAATAACTGTAGTATCCTCTTCAGTTCCTACAGTAAATGCAGTTTGAGTTTCATCGGTCCAATTCCAAACATTGGATTCGATATAAGTTCCTTGGTTGCTTCCTCTCCAAACCAATGCATAAGTGCCATAAGTTGAAATAGTAAGAGTGATGCTTGTAGCTGGTGTACAGCCATCAATTAACACACCATCTTCTTCATCGTTAGAATACTCATAACAAGGTTCATTTAGCCACTCTGAAGTTTTGTCTAGCCAGGTGTTTTCAACCATTGAAACAAAGGTCCAGTTTCCAACGACTTTCGCATGATTGGAGTCCGGATCTATTGTAATACTTTCATCCATTGGCACATCTTTTTCAGCAGCATATTCTCCTAGAAGATTATCACAAGTCGCAAATCCTTCAGGAATACTCCATTCGATTAAAAAGGTAGCAAAAATCTCAGTAGCACTTTCAGTTACCACAACTTCGGTTAAAGATGCAACCGTAATTACTGCGTTGTCGGATTCAAATTTTAAATCGATACTTGAAA
>Ga0209199_1002975_pt1 | contig 17299 bp, 19 predicted proteins | sample COGITO_mtgs_1105_7_FD_184805 | JGI IMG/M metagenome (GOLD analysis project Ga0209199, IMG submission 184805) | Pelagic marine microbial communities from North Sea - COGITO_mtgs_110523 (SPAdes) (version 2) | ecosystem: Environmental > Aquatic > Marine > Epipelagic ...
GACGTGGCTTTATTGCAGGTAGATATTTGATAATATCATATCAAGCCTGCAACGGCATAACTCAATGGCCATTAATCCAACAAAAAACCCGCATTTAAGCGGGTCATTTGTCACTAAAATAATGGTATCCCCTACGGGACTCGAACCCGTGTTTCCGCCGTGAAAGGGCAGCGTCCTAGACCGCTAGACGAAGGGGACACGGTCGGCGATGTTGGTAGCCATTTGGCAGAGGTAAATCAAGCCTGAAACGTCATAAAATGGAAGTAATTTCATTATTATGGATTTCTGCGCCAAATAACGGCTCAATAAGACCTAATTTTCGTCTTTAACCTGTTTGATCAAAGCCTCTAAACCGGTCTCTTGCTCGGGCGGAGTCATGTGCTTTTCCAGGTAATATTCGTAGATCTGAATGAATTCATCCGAAAAGAACGAAGGATCGACTTCTTTTGGTCGATCCGAGTTCGCTACAGCAAACGCCGAGAAGTTGGCTGCTGCGTGACGAATACCTGCAGCAATATCGATAACATCCATACCTTCCTGAAGGCGATTGTTCGCCGTATTGATGATCTGGTTGGCAAGTTGGATGCTCAGGGTGTGACGGTCTTCTTCATCGCTCATGAAATTATAGCCTTTTCTATACATTTGCGGCGCACCTTAGCGAAACGAAGCCTCAGCGAAAAGTAAGAAACACGTATTCGCTTAAGGTAGGTTTCTAGGGCTTAGCGGTCGCAATGTCTTTAATTTGTTGTTTTAGTTGTCGTGCGGCAATGGCGAACCCACCGTTAGATCCATCGATGAAGTGCACGTGTTTGCTTTGCTCTAAACTGAACAAGAGGCACGTCATCATAGCACTATCTGCCTCGTGCATACAGTAAACTGTTTGCTTTGCCTCAAAGTACTAATTGAGGATTTCATTGAGCGCAACCATATCTTCTTTTGAACAATCAATGACCATGCGAATCATGTCATCGAATTTCAAATAATCAGAATTATCGTGGAGTTCCCCTCGGTATATAGGTGCGTTATACCCACCAGCATTTAGTTTGAAGAAGTCCAAAACCCAGTACAAAAATGTTTCTTTATAAAACGCGAGTAATTTCCGGCGATATCTAATCCCGCCGTGGGTAGCCTGGGCTTCAGATTTCAAGCCCTTAGGTGGCCAGCGGAACTTCATGTTCTGAGGTTTTACAGGTCGGCATTTTGAAAAACCCTGACCGAGTTTATCGGTAATCTCGGCCAGGATTTCCTGATAGACTTTTGCAGCGTCATGTCGATCATTAGACAGTGATTGGATAAGTAAACTCAACATAGCCCCACGCTGTGCAGCAAGCGGTTCCCAGCGGCAGGAAAGTCCTTCGAGATCCGGCAAGTCATCTTGAATTTCATCGATTAAAATATAGCCCTGCGTCCCATTATCTTCTTTGACCAAAAGGTCCGCCAGCGTTACACCGCCGCCCGCAAAAGAGGCCAAAAAATTATCCGGTCTGAGTTGATATTTTGCGACCAGTACGTCGAGGTTTTGTTTGCGCACGTCACTCACCGGCACGACGCCGATACGTAGCAATAAATCAAAATTATGATGTGATAAGTTTTGAGTTTTCTCAAGGCTTCGCGCACGCGGGGCAGAGCTTCGGGGATGAATGAGCATAGTCGCTCCATCACCACCAAAAACATAAGGCATTTCGAAACCACGTGTCACATAAAGCACCGCCATAATACATGCGGCGCCGACCATATTCACATCCTTATAGCGTCCTTCATCAATCGCTTTTGTTGAGCCTTGAATGTCAGCCACAACAATAAGCCAGTCATCGGGCGCTTCACGATAATGCGGCAGATTGGATATGCCTGCAAAGCTGCCAAAGCTTTCAAGGTCGCTGTAAAACGTGTGTTTAACGGTAACACGTCTATCCCGAGATTCTGATCTGGTCGATGAGCGACGATCTGTTTGGCTCATAATATTCATTCCAATTTTTCTTGGGTACCGTATTTGGTTACGGTAACGAAATCTGCCTGTACATAACGATGAGCAGGATCGCTTTAATGCGCGATTATAATTAAAAAATCAGCAAACTGTGTTTACTTTGAACGTTTCAACGCTGCCGTAAACATGTACCCGGTGCCCCGCACGGTCTTAATGATTTCCAGGTGACGTGAGTCTGCTTCAATCTTATGACGCAAACGTGTCACAAGAACATCGATGGAGCGGTCAAAAGGCTCCCAATCACGTTTATATATTGCGCTTAGGAGATGATCTCTTGATAGGACGCGGCCCGCCTTATCAATAAATTCGTTGAGTAAGCTAAACTCGCCAGACGTCAGTTCAATTTTGGCATCATTCTAACTACGTAATTCTCGACTATCCAGGTTCAACGTCCAACCATTGAACGTAGCAAACCTCTGTTCGCCATCATTGCCGCCACGTTCATTGTTACGTCTTTCAGTAACACGGCGCATGACGCTTCTAATGCGTGCCAATAGCTCGCGCTCGTCCCATGGCTTCGTCACATAATCATCAGCACTGATCTCTAGGCCAACAACACGATCAACGGAATCATCCTTACTCGTTAGGATAATGATACCTACGGAATATTAATCTCGGAGCTGGCAGGTTAATTCAAACCCATCATCATTAGGTAATTTCAGATCCATGATAGCGAGGTCGGCTGGATCAGATGCCATAATAGCATGCATATCTTCGCCGTTATCACATGTAGAAATACGATATCCTTCGCCCTCGAGGTACATCCGTAATGCTTTCTGGACGAACGCGTCATCTTCAACAACTAGGATGTGGGCAGAATCAGCCATAATTCGGTGTATATCTCTTCGTTAAATAGTCCATCATAAACGTGGCTCTCGCGCGTTCACGTTGATCCAGCTAGAATAAGCGAGATCGTAGACGCCGCGCAACTTATAGCAAGACGTGCGTCGCCGGGATCATTTTAATTTTGCGTGAGGACATATGTCAGAAGAAGACCAGAATGGACAAAAGTTAGCACCAGCACCGCATGCTGGCGATATCCGCTGGCTCAGTCAAACTGTTGGTGAGCCTAAGGTTTCGAAGGCATTAAAGAAGCCTTCGCTTCCCGCCGGGCTTGATGGGGACGCTGTATCACCGGAGCGATTCGTTCAACCAGAACCTGAAAACATATCTGAACCAAAATATGACGCTGCCCTGGTCACTGAAGAAAATGACGAAACGACACCCGTAGAAAGCAGCAACTCAGATCATTCAACGATGGTTGTAATCGATCTTGATGTCTCTGTGGGCATCAATGATCCAGAAATATTAACGGATATTTCGGTCACTTTTTCTGGCCTTCCAACTGGCGCATCCTTAACAGCGGGCGCGCAAAATGACGACAACTCATGGGTTGTGCCGGCAACGCTATTGGATAATCTCAGTATTGTCATCACGGAGGATACCAGTGATTTTGACATGGTCATTATCATGGATATTGGTGATGGGTCACCTCAGTCGGCAACGATACATGTCGCGAACGATCCATTCGCAGACGATCACGGAAAATCCTTTTCAATTCGTCTCGCGCCAGGCCCTGAATTAAGTTCGGTTCGGTTGTACGTTTATCTTGACGGGGGAATTGCTTTTGATCGCGTGCTGACATGGCCAAATGGTTTTGATGCGCCGACCAATTTTGTCATTCCACTTTTGAATGTCTCGTTACCTTTCGAAATCTTGATGCGTTACGAGGTCCTTGGCGACAATAAAGAAGATGGGCCGTCACTTGTCGGTATTGATATTGAAGACACGCATGTTTCTTCTGGTTCTCCGGCCATTACCGTTCAAGGCCAGATAAATGACCAGGGTATCTCATGGCAAGGCGACTTGATTATTGACGTTCAAAGCGCGTTAAAATCTGCAACGCGTGTGACCTCAGAAACAGACGCCATGCCTGAACTATTGCCGTTAGTTTCTAATGACTCAGAACCGTTGATGGCGATCGAACCTTCAGGTCCCTTAGACAATCCAGAACAAGAACTGGCGATCATTGACGTCGATGATACCCAGACAGCAGAAGTACCTGAAGTAGAGTCTGCCCAAGATACGCATGCCGACGTCTTGATTGTGGATGCTTCACTTAATGATTTAAAAAGCCCGGCATTCGTCGATGAACTCCTGAGTTTACGTGAGTTCATTCGAGGCAAGGCATCTGACTCCGAGCGTGAAATCTACGAGCGACTCGGTGTAGATGTTTCTAAGTGGCACGATATGTCTGTACGTGGCCCCATTGGTGCGCCTGTAGACCTTAATCCCTCAATGCCATTATTAGCACCAAAAGGGGGGCGCGATAACACCCGAGCCCCGCAGAAACTTCACTTGTCACGCATCAACACGGAACATGATGTTCAGGTGCGCGTCACGGGCTTATTACCCGGTGCTTTTTTAACGCACGGCAAAAATATGGGTGATGGTATTTGGCACTTAACGATATCAGAAGCTGATCATGTGTCGATTGTGCCTCCTATGGATCAATCCAAACCTGCTTCTTTGCAGGTTTCATGGCGCGTGCGATCTAATGTGGGTCATGAGACAATTGCACAGCGATCAATCTTAAGCAGCTCAGTGCTCCCTCAATTGAAGTACGCGAATACTGACATTAGAATAATGTCTTTACGTCTGGATGCGGATCTTTTTGATCCTGAAGGACACGGTGCGCTCTCCATCACCGTAGGTGACATGCCACCCGGTACGATGTTGTCTCAAGGTAAAAATCATGGAGGAGGGGTGTGGACATTAGAGACCACGAGTGATACCGAATTTCAACTCACTGCCTGCGCCACACAGTCCCCATTTACAATTACGTTAACCTGTGTCGCGCTGGACTCTGAAACAGGTAACAGCACGGTTGCCTCTCATGTTGTTAACGTTGATCCTCGCAAAGGCGCGATGTCGTCAAACCGCACAATAGCGGCCTAGGGGTTATATAAATGAGAATATCAGTCGCAACGCGTGTGTTCTTAGTTTTTGCACTGGTCGCTGTGATCGTCGCGTGTATCGGCGCAGTCATCTATACCGATAACTAGAAAATAGAAATGCAAGTTAACGACTTGGCTGAACGTCGGCTGGAAGTTCTTGTAGACGCCGCTAACTTGAGCTGAAATAAAATCCATAACCAGTATTGCGGATATATTTGATAATTTTCCAGATATTGCTGCGTCAAAATCTCTAATCGAGGATATTCGAAAAGCCATTCAAACGAGTGATATTTTGATCATCAGACTTATGTCTGAATTTGATAGTGAAACGCGGCGACTTCAAGAAAGCTCAAGGTCCACGATTCTAAATGCACTGGATGACAATAATTTTACAAATACACCACTGTATTCCTTCACAAAAAATTATGAAGTTATTGCCGGTAAAATTGCAGATAACGCATTAAACCGTATCTTGCCGAACAGAATACAATCGGTGTCGCCACTGATAAATCGAGAAACAAAGCACTTATATTTAGCTTGTTTGGTTTACTCATAATTGTATTGGTGATGATCTATCTATACTGGCATGTGATCCGCCAATTATTGCTTTTACAAACAAGTATGGCTGCTTCTGTTGAAGGACGTGAAGCGGATATTCCTACGAGCGGCAACGATGAGATCGCCAGCATGGGTAGGGCATTGGATTACCTTGTGACGACCCTGCGTCGACGCGAAGCACTACTAGGTGACCAGTTAGATTTCCAAAAAACATTATTGGATACCATACCAAACCCAATCTTTTATAAGAATGATAACGGTCAATTTACAGGTGCAAATGCAGCATTTGAATCCGTCGAAGGTTTAACTCCTTATGAGATCATCGGAAAATCTCCCTTTGATTTAGATCGCCCGGATCTAGCCGAAAGGTATGACCCGCAAGATCGTGCTGTCGGGATGGGCAAGCGGCGTTATTCATACGAGACCCAGAAAATTTTTGCTGACGGCAAGAAACACCACGTCATGATTGAGAAGGCGCAGTTTGAAAACGCTGACGGAAAAACAACGGGCGTAGCAGGCGTCATTGTTGATATCACGAGGCTGAAAGAAGCCGAACAAGAATTACAAGTCGCTAAGGAAATTGCGGAATCCGCAAGTCAGGCAAAATCCAGCTTCCTTGCTGCAATGAGCCATGAAATACGAACGCCAATGAACGGCGTGACAGGTATGGTCGAACTCCTGGAGAAAACCCACCTCGAACGTGAGCAAAGAAATATGCTCAGAACGGTTCGGGAATCTGCTGAGGCATTACTTCGCATCATTGATGACATTCTGGATTTCTCAAAGATCGAAGCCGGCCGAATGGACTTGGAAAATGTTCCCGTTTCATTGTCTGCAATTATTAATGGCGTGGCGGATACGCTCGCACCATCCGTTAAAGAACGCGGTCGCGACGTCAGTTTCATTTCCTTTGCTGATCCCAATTGCCCTGATTAGGTGTTAAGCGATCCCGTTCGATTGCGACAAATTCTCATGAACCTTGCAGGCAATGCCGTGAAGTTCACCGAAGCGGGGAAAGTCGTTATCGCGGTTGAAAAAGTAGAAATGAAAAACGATAACATTATTCTTCGCTTTCGTGTCAGCGATACCGGCATTGGTATCTCTAAAGACAATCAGCAAAAATTATTTGAAGCCTTTACCCAGGCAGAAGGCACTATTACGCGGCGGTTTGGTGGGACAGGTTTAGGTCTATCGATTTCACGTAGTCTTGTTGATCTTATGGGGGGGCGCATTGGCGTCGAAAGTGAACTCGGACAAGGGGCAACTTTCTAGTTTGAAATTCCTTTTCTCATGAGTCAGCCAGCAGAGAATGCGGTACCCGCGGCCACTAATATTGATCTGCGTGATATTAATGTTTTGATCTGTGTTTCAGACGGCGAAGAAAGACAAATTATAATTAGATACCTTGAGCATCTAGATATTAAGCATTCAAAAATGGAAACTGTCGACGACATGATTGATTCATGTGGCATGGCTGATGTTGTCATTATCGATAACTGGGCCGGAAGCGGCGGTAGTGTCGATGAATTGGCGCAAACGATTGTGCAAGAAATATCAACGCAAAACCGCCCAGGTATTTTATGTCTTAGAAATCAACTCGATCAATCCAAGAAAAGCTCTAAAAAGAACGGAATTACTGTTCAACGTCCATATTCAAGCCGGGCTTTGGTTGAAGCTCTGGCAGTGGCTATCGGTCGAATTGATCCAGATCAATTCAATCAAGACCCATCTGAAGAACGTCTCGTAAGCGTTGTCGAACCCCCGTCGGTTGAGGCCGCACGCGAGGCGGGTCGATTGATCCTTGCTGTCGAAGATCACCCCGTGAACCGTCAGGTCCTCGTGCGTCAGCTTCATACACTCGGTTATGCAGTCAAGGTGGCTGTGAATGGCTTTGAGGCCCTTGAGAAATGGCAGACTGGGGGGTTCGCACTGGTTTTTACTGATTGCCATATGCCTGAGATGGACGAGTTCTAACTTACCGCTGCTATTCGCGCTGCTGAAGAGACGTCACAAGCGTACACGCCCATCATTGCGGCGACGGCGAACGCGCTTCAGGGCGAGGCAGAGAATTGCCTGCGTGCAGGCATGGACGGCTATCTGTCTAAGCCTGTTAAACTTGAAAAGTTAGCTGACGAGATTGGGAAATGGATACCTCGTGATGATGTGCAAATCATCGAGCGCATAACACAACCTTCAACGACTGAGATGATGGAAAACAAGATCATTGATTTGTCTGTTCTTCGCGACATATGCCATGGAAACGAAGACGATTTGAGGGAAATGCTTGGAGACTTTGTCGAAATTAATAGTCTGGTTATTAACGATATTGAGAACGCAGCAAAAGAGAATGACCATGAATCCTTAACAGGGCATGCTCATAAGCTTAAAGGGTCTGCGGGCACAGCAGGGGCAAAACCTCTTGCGGAAATCGCGAAACAACTTGAGAAAATAAAAACCAACGACGATGCAATAAAGGTTTTAGAACTTACCCAAGCCTTAAGATCTGAATTCGAACGCGTATGTGTAGAAATAAATGAGCTGCGGGAATAAAATTTAATGAGTACTCGAATTCTCTATGTCGAAGATGATGCGTTCGTCGCTCGTTTAGTAAAGCGCCGCCTCGAGAATGATGGTTTTGTCGTCACTGTGTCAGAAGATGGAGAGACCGGACTTAAGCTCGCTCAATCCGGTGCGTTTGATATCATCTTACTCGATCATATGTTGCCCAATATGTCCGGTCTTGAAATTCTAAAGGCCTTGCAGCCAGATCCGCCGGCACCCGTGATAATGGTCTCTGGATCATCTGAACTCGCTGTTGCCGTTGAAGCCATGAAAATTGGCGCTTCTGATTACGTCATTAAAGAAACAGACGGCAGTTATCTTGACCTGCTGCCTCGAACGATCAGTCGTGTCTTTAATCACGTGCGCCTGATCGAAGATAAGAAACAGGCTGACGAGCGCATCGCTGAACAAGCTCAGACTATTCAAGGTGTTCTTGATAATATGGACCCGGGAATCACATTGTTTGATACCGACTTGAATCTTGTTTCTTACAATGACCGGATACTTGAACTCTTCGAGCTTCCTGCAGATTTTCTCGAGGTTGGGATACCTCTGATCGATATTCTCAATCGCATAGGCAAAAATGGTGACTTTGGTGTTGAAGAGTCTAAAGAGGCCATTACGACACGCCTTGATTTTTTTAAATCGGGTGAGGCATTCGCACTTGATCACGAACGACTAACAGGCCGCGTGATCGAGGTGAGAGGCGGGCCTATGCCTGGTGGAGAATTTATTGCGACGTATACCGATATTACGGATCGCAAAAGAATGGAAGATGAACTTCGACGCTTGGCGACAAAAGACCCTCTAACGGATGTTAATAATCGCCGTCGTTACACTGAGACGTCAGAGCGAGAATTAACCCGCTGTATTCGATATGAACATCCACTTTGTGTTTTGATGCAGATCACTTCAAGGCGATTAATGATACATACGGCCACGAAGCGGGGGACCGTGTTCTGGTTGCCCTCGCCAAGGCGTGCATGTACGAACTTCGTGATGTTGATGTCTTTGGGCGTTTTGGCGGCGAAGAATTCACCATCACACTCCCCGAAACATCCATAGACATTGCCATGGATGTCGCCGAACGGCTTTGGCAACTTCTCTCCGAAATTATTGTGCCACTGGATGACAGCAGTAATGTAACATTCAGCGTCAGTATCGGGGTATCTCAGCTTATGAATAGCAAAGAGACATTATCAGATATTTTGAATAGGGCAGATGGTGCCCTCTATACAGCAAAAGAAGGTGGACGAAACCAAGTCGTCGCAGCTTAGTAATTTATGCGTTACGTTGAACGGATACCCAGAAATTTCCATTTTGAATAGATGGTTTGCTGAGTAGGCTCGAAAAAGCTTTCAGTAACACTCACTGCCCCTTAGTCACAGCTATTTACACCATATTTCATGCTCAGTTTTGTAATTTTAATCGTTAACCTTTAACTCATTGCGTGTACTCACGAAGTGTTGTTCGCGGCAACAATGCACACAAGTTAACGTTTCGTTGACGAAATGAGCCTGTAAGCCTACCATATCAAGGGATTTATATACTTTGTCACTGTTGCGCCCCGGCGTTGCAGGACATTCACGTAAATAATTTGGGTTGGGTTTAAAAATAGACGAATGGCAACTGTTCCAAAACCAGTGGCGATAACGGCACCTACGCCCGCGCAAGCGGCGCGTGTGGTTGGCCCATCGACACGCGTTGCTTCTGTCTCTACGTCCCAAGTTGATCAAGCTGACATCGGTACAAACATTGCTTTTGATGCCGCGACATCTGGTTTCCTTCAAGAGCAAAGACAAACACCTCTGAACAGAGAAGAGGGCAGACAGCAACGGTTTGCTGACCCTAGTTTTGATCGCCTTTTCACGACAAACACCCAGATTTTTGCTGAAATATTTGAAGCCGATAGCAAAGTAGCTGCTTCGAGTGGGGGAGAGGGCGCGCCTTCACGTTCGAACAAAACACCCGTATCGTCTGTTATTAAAACCTATGAAGACAACGCACTGATTATTTCCGGCCGACAGCACTACAATGGAATAGAATTCAGTTTTAATCTTTAATTTCGGTTGGGTATCTTTCAGCAGGCCAATATTAACAAATCCATCTATCTTTTAAATTTCTATTGGTGATCTAGGTCATTTCGATGTCGTTGCCTGTTCGTATACAGTTAAGGTGGAGATTATAAAAATGGCTTTATCAACGGTACTATCAACAGCGACTTCAGGGTTACTTGTATCATCATTGCGCGCCACGAGTGCTGCCAACAATATCGCCAATATTAATACACCTGACTACGAAGCAACACGCGTTGCTCAAAACACATTTCGCTCAGGACCAAACCTCTCGAGTGGATCCGTAGTATAAGCACAATTGATTGGCACCGAAAAGGGTCCTGATCTTGGTGAAGAAATCCTCCAACTTATCGAAGCTGAAACAACGTACCGGGCCAACGCAGAAATTTTACGAACAGCATCGAACCTTTCACGCGATCTTCTCGATACCCTGGCTTGATCTCAAGACAAATTTTCCTCATACAATCACTTGAGAAAAAATAAAAATTCAGTTTACCATTCCATATTATGGTGAGCGCCACAATATTTGATCATTGGAGATCGTTACCGACATGCCGGCTGATGTAAGTAATGCATTCGATATTGCGTTTTGGTTTGCCGATACGGCACTAAACGAAAACGAGTACCTGCAACCACAGAAGTTGCAGCGACTTCTTTTTATTGCGCAGTCCTATTATTGCATCGTTCAAAAAGGGCGCAAACTTATGCCTGCCGTTTTTGTTGCTGATGAAACCGGGCCAATGGAACCAAATGTTTACATGGCTTTCTCTCGAGGACGCCCGGACATTGATGCAGAAATATTCCTTCCTTATGAAGTAGAAGAATTTCTCTCTGATATTTGGCGTTGGTTTGGTCACATGCCGATCGAACGTTTGGATACAATTACAAAAGAAACAAGTGCATTTAAAAATGCCCTCAAACGAGGTCCGCGTGCGGAAATGACTCTCAAGGAAATGGGTGTTTCATTTTTAGAAAACTGTGAAGCACCGGCAGCGTCACAAGTGACGTCCCAAAAAGTTTTACGCACGCAGTCCGGAAAACCTGTACAAGTAAAAGCGTGGGTACCGGGCGCAAAAAAAATGCGTTTATAAAAAGTACTTATTTGAATCGACGACAAACTATGCGTAACAAAAAATAAACGAATTGTTTCCATAGTAGCGACGATTATGTGGTAGCGGATAAATTGAAAAATGGAATGCGATAAATTGTTTGTTGAATCCGGTAACTTTGATAAATCCATTAGAATCAATTTTCAGAAAGTTTTTCTGAAGTGTGATGCGTTGCACTTCCGAACTTATCCACATCCTGATATACATCAACTTCATTTCATTGACGAGAGGTCCTGATTCTATGGCGAAAGCAACAAAAACAGCAGCAAAAAAACCTGCTGCAAAAAAGAAAACCGCAGCGGCAAAAAAGCCAGTTGCGAAAAAAGCTCTGGCTAAAAAAGTAGTGGCGAAGAAAGCTCCGGCTAAGAAGGCACCTGCTAAAAAAGCAGTTGCTAAAAAAGCAGTTGCGAAGAAAGCTCCAGCTAAAAAAACAGCAGCTAAAAAAACAGCAACTAAAAAAACAGCAACTAAAAAAACAGCAACTAAAAAAACAGCAACTAAAAAAACAGCAACTAAAAAAACAGCAGCTAAAAAAGCTCCAGCCAAAAAGGCAGTAGCAAAGAAGGCTCCAGCTAAAAAATCAGTAGCAAAGAAGGCTCCTGCTAAGAAGGCCGCTGCTAAGAAAGCTCCTGCGAAAAAGAAAGCCGCTAAGAAAGCGCCAGCCAAAAAAGCAGCTACTAAGAAAACACCAGCTAAAAAGAAAGTCGCTAAAAAGGCACCAGCAAAGAAAGCCGTCGCGAAGAAAAAAGTGCCTGCTAAAAAGAAAGCTGCTGCTAAAAAGAAAAAGTAGCGATTACATCGCGACGTATTGTCGCTTGATTATCGAATAAAAAGGCACTGCTTCTAAGCGGTGCCTTTTTTATTTGGGAATCAAGAAATCAAAATCACAACCATCTTCAGCTTGCGTCACAGTATCGAGATAAAGTTTCAGATACCCTCGATCTGATCCAGCGTGAGGAGGACGCGGCGTATAGCGTGCGCGCCGTGCTGCCATTTCTTCATCAGAGACACATAAATCAAGTGTGCGTGCATCCGCATCCAATTTAATGATGTCACCATTTTCGACGAGTGCCAGTGGACCACCATCAGCACTCTCGGGAGATATGTGAAGAATAATCGTCCCAAAGGCAGTACCGCTCATCCGTGCGTCAGATAACCGCAACATATCTTTAACGCCTTTACGCGCCAGCTTTATGGGGATTGGAATATACCCAGCTTCGGGCATGCCTGGTGCGCCTTTGGGGCCAGCATGCTTGAGCACGATCACATCGTCCTTGGTAACATCTAGGTCTTCACTATCGATGCGTTCAGCCAAGTCTTCCAAATCCTCAAAGACAACTGCACGTCCTTCAAATTGTAAAAGGTCGGGAGATGCAGCAGCTTTTTTCAATACAGCACCATTAGGTGCCAGTGATCCACGCAGGGCAATCATGCCTTCATTCTTAGCAAGCGGTGCCGATGCAGGCTTAACGATTTCCTGTGCCCATGCAGCAGGGGATGCAGCCAGGTTTTCGCCTAATGTTTTGCCAGTAACTGTTTTCGCATCCAAGGCGAGCGAAGATTCAATTTCACGAAGTACCGGTGCCAAACCACCCGCACGATACAAATCTTCCATATAGTTTTTACCAGCAGGTTTAAGGTCAACCAGCACCGGTGTTTCTTTGCCAATTGCATCCAGACGATTCAATGACGCATCAAGACCTAGTCGACCCGCAACGGCCGCGATATGAACAATCGCATTCGTTGATCCACCAATAGCCTGTAATGTACGAAGCGCATTATTGATGCTGTCTTGGGTAATGATATCACTTGGCTTGAGATTTTCTGCTGCAATAGAGACAGCACGTGAGCCTGTTTCCTCGGCATGGCGCATGCGATCACTCATGACAGCTGGAATTGCCGCACCCTCAGGTAACATGATGCCCATTGCTTCTGACATCAGCGCCATTGTCGATGCTGTTCCCATAACGCCACAAGTGCCTGCAGAAGGGACAAGCTTTTCTGATGCTGCTTCGATACCGGCGGCGTCGATTTCGCCTGCTCGGTGCATACCCCAAAGCCTGCGACAGTCTGTGCAGGCACCAATACGTTCGCCGCGCAAATTACCCGCCATCATAGGGCCGGTAACTTCAAGAATTGTTGGACAGTCCGCAGAGAAGGCGCCCATTAATAATGCTGGCACTGTCTTGTCGCATCCACCAATCAGAACGACAGAATCCATTGGCTGCGCTTTGATCATTTCTTCAACATCCATCGACATCAGGTTCCTTAAGAACATAGACGTTGGATAGGCGAAACTTTCGTGAATTGAGATGACTGGAAACGTTACGGGGAGACCGCCAGCAAGCATCACGCCGCGTTTAACGGCTTCGATAATGTCCGGCACATTTGCATGACAGGCGTTATAGCCAGAATACGTATCAACAATCCCGACAATGGGTCTGGAAAGCGCGTCCTCGGTATATCCCATGGCCTTGATGAAGGCCTTGCGTAAAAAAAGCGAAAAGGCTTCATCGCCATAGCGCGTAAGGCCGCGTTTCATTCCTTTGGGATCGTTATTTTCTGACATGCACGTTTCCTCCGTATGTTCTATATTTAGCTCTGGTTTGAAATACTGTCACGACAGTGCGTTAGGAGATTCAAAATTATGGCGACAAGTAATGCCTTTAAAATTGCGGTAATGCCAGGTGATGGCATTGGTATTGAAGTTATGGATGCATGCCTTGTCGTGATGGACGCTGTATATAAGAAAGTTGGTGGGCCTGCATACAAATTTCAACATGTTCCTGGTGGGGCTGCGCATTATCGTGATCATGGCACCGATCTCCCTGAGGAAAGCTTTGAAACTGCGAAGAATGCAGATGCGATCTTATTTGGTGCCATGGGGCTGCCCGACGTTCGAAAAGAAGATGGTACCGAGATCAATCCGCAGCTAGATTTGCGCTTTGGTCTGGAACTTTATGCAGGTGTGCGGCCCGTCAGGGTCCTGCCTGGCGCGCCGACGCCATTAGCTGACCCACGCGCCCGTGAGATTGATCTCGTACTGATCCGCGAGAACACCGAAGGGCTTTTTGCTGACATCCGCAAGCCACGTCACGATAACGGTATCGAAGTAGAAGACCGCTGCCTGATCACACGCAAAGGCACAGAGCGCGTTGTCGACTATGCCTTCAAGCTTGCTAAGACCCGTGCACGCACCCGCACGGATGCCCGGCGTGTCACCTGTGTCGACAAAGCAAATGTCCTGCATTCTATGGCATTCTTTCGAACCGTATTTGATGATGTGCGCGCGAATTACACAGATATTGAGGCTGATTACGCCTATGTCGATGCCATGGCCCTGAATCTGGTTAAGCACCCATGGAATTACGATGTGATGGTCATGGAGAATTTGTTGGGTGATATTCTCTCAGACCTGACTGCAGGGATCGTTGGCGGCCTTGGCATGGCACCATCAGGAGATATTGGTGACGAACATGGCCTGTTCCAACCCTCACATGGCAGCGCGCCTGATATTGCTGGGAAGGGCTTAGCAAACCCTGTCGCGATGTTCCTTTCGGCTGCCATGATGATGACGTGGCTTGGCACAAAGCATAACGAAGCTCAAACTATTGAGGCGGGGGCACTGTTGGATGACGCCATCGCCAAGGCATTTGCATCAGGCACGCTTAAGCCAACTGAGTTCGGCGGCCCGCACGGTACAGATGATATTACACGCGCAGTTTTGAATGTAATTTAGCCATTAAACTGGTTTGAATAAAATTTCGGCATTTTCTTTCAATCACTTGGCAGCCCTTCTATGATGATAACAATTACGCAGTAAAGCTGTTGCCTTGCTTAAAAAGATTATTAAACGAGTGAAAAACTCGAACGAAAAAGACATTATAAAATTCTTTGATTAAATGCTCGAACCAGATGGGACGGTTCGTATGGCATACGCACAGTATGGCGAATGGCTCGACGGTGTTTCCAAGGAATTTATGATTCGTAAAAACGATCAAGCCGACATGATGTTCAAGCGGCTTGGCATCACATTTACGGTGTATGGCGACGACTCATCCACGGAACGGATGATTCCATTTGATATTATTCCGCGCATTATTGACCCAAATCAGTGGGATTATCTTTCCTGCGGTGCTATCCAGCGTGTCGATGCGCTGAATGCTTTTCTTGATGATATTTATCATGATCAGGCAATTCTGAAGGCAGGACGCATTCCAAAGGAACTCGTTCTAAATAATGATGCGTTCCGACCTGAGATGCTCGACCTCGATCTACCCAAACGGGTTTATGGGCATATTGCGGGCGTTGATCTTGTCTGCACAGGTGAGCGTGATTTCTTTGTTCTTGAGGATAATGTCCGGACACCATCGGGTGTCTCGTACATGCTCGAAAATCGCCAAACCATGATGCGTTTGTTCCCTGAGCTTTTCTCAATGAATAACATTGCGCCTGTTGAACGCTTTGCATCAGAACTTTGTGCTAATTTGAAATCTGTTGCCCCGCTTGGTGTTGATGATCCTACAATCGTTCTATTAACGCCTGGACGCTTCAACAGTGCCTTTTTTGAGCATGCATTTTTAGCGACCGAGATGGGCATTGAACTTGTTGAAGGCCAAGACCTGTTTGTTAATGATGGCCTTGTCTTCATGAGAACAACAGAAGGGCCAAAACGTATCGATGTGATTTATCGACGCATCGATGATGACTTTATCGACTCCCTTGCATTCCGTTCAGTCTCGATGCTCGGCGTGCCAGGCTTGTTAAGCGTTATTCGCCGCGGGCGCGTCACGTTTACGAATGCCATTGGCACCGGCGTCGCTGACGACAAAGCAATGTACGTGTATAGCAGATCGTGGGACACAGAACTTCCTTGATAGTATCAAGGAGCGCGCTCACCACTTTAAGGGCGTTGTATACGGTACCATGAGGCGCGTTGAGCCATTCTTATTCTGGGAAATGGGAACCGCACTCGAACGCGCAGAGAATACGGCGCGATTGATTTTGGCCCGATCAGATAACTTACACCGTGCCGCACGCCGCGATGACGGGTTTGATTATTATCGTTGGGGTACATTCTTGCGGTCAGCCAATTCATATGGCGCGTACCGGCAATTGTATGGAGACGTTGAACCTGTATTGGTTGCAGATTTATTGATCCTGAATACTCAAATTCCAAGGTCGCTGTTGTCTTGCATTGAAGACGCAACAGAAGTCCTCCGCACCTTAAAACGTGAAGTACAATGTGCAGAAATGGCCGAGCTTTAGCCTCCGAAATCAGAACCATGCGGCTTGAGCGTGTGCTTCGGTCTGGTTTGACCGATTTCCTTATCGATTTTCAAAAACAAGTCCATGCGCTGAGTGATCAAATTCGCGCTGACTTCATTATGGTACGGTGAGGAAATAAAATGCGCCTGACCATCACACACGAAACAATTTATAAGTTTGCAAAACAGGCGAAACACTCCATCCAGTATTTGCGTTTAACGCCGACTGGATGCGCCAGCCAAAGGGTTTTATCCTGGGCTGTGTCGACACAGGGTAGCATAACGCCCTGGATCGATGGCTTTGGGAACAGCGCACACGTATCAACGATCGACGAACCTATAGTGAAATTAAAGTGCTCGTCGAAGGCACTGTTGAGACTTTTGATACGGCTGGTGTACTCTCCGGTCGCGACGGGCTTCCCTCAGAGTTGTTCATGCGTGACACGCCATTTACGGCTGTAGGAGAGGCAACGCGCGCCTTAGCAGAGAATGCACGCCCTGCAATGGACGGTGGCACCCTCGTTGGCCTGCATGCACTGACGAACACGATTGCAGACAAGATTTCTTATACAGCAGGGGCAACAACCACAGAAACACTGGCCGAAGAAGCGGTTCGGTCTGGTTCAGGTGTTTGCCAGGATCACGCGCACATCTTTATTGCCTACGCGCGCGTATTGGGCATACCTGCACGATATGTCAGCGGATACATTTTAGCAGGGCAGGGTAACGATAGTCATGTTGCATCCCATGCCTGGGCCGAAACCTCTGTGCCTGAGCTTGGCTGGGT
>Ga0209199_1002981_pt1 | contig 17279 bp, 18 predicted proteins | sample COGITO_mtgs_1105_7_FD_184805 | JGI IMG/M metagenome (GOLD analysis project Ga0209199, IMG submission 184805) | Pelagic marine microbial communities from North Sea - COGITO_mtgs_110523 (SPAdes) (version 2) | ecosystem: Environmental > Aquatic > Marine > Epipelagic ...
ATTGATTAATATATAATTAGTAATTTAATATAGTTATATATTAATTTTTAAAAACTTACAGGAGCTAAATGTCAAATTTTAACAAAGTAAAAACTTTTATGGAAACCTTTGGTCAAGAAGTCAAAACTAAGCCATCTTTTAGCACTGATAAGATTAATAGTCTTAGATATGATTTAATAAAAGAGGAATTAGAAGAGCTTAAAGAAGCAATGGAGAATAAAGATCTTTTAGAAGTTGCAGATGCTTTAACAGATATATTGTATGTAACTTATGGGGCTGGACATGCGTTTGGCATTGATCTTGATAAGTGTTTTGAAGAAGTGCAAAGTTCAAATATGAGTAAATTAGGTGAAGATGGAAAGCCTATTTATGATAAATCTGGAAAAGTTATGAAGGGACCTAAATATTTTAAACCTGATTTAACTAAATTTGTAAATTAGTAAGAGTTACAAGTTATCTAATTACTGAAGGAATTTTTTAAAAAGTTTGATCAAACCAAAGGAATAAAAAACAAATTTTTTTTTGAGACTTGTAAATCATAATATAATATCGTTATTATATTCTTCTAATTCATCAGCATAAAAACTTTCAATGAATTTTTTTTTGTTGAACCTATACAATATCAAATTTTTAAGCACTGTATACGCTGTATCTAGTAGCTTTGTATTTGAAATTTGATCTTCCTCTTTAAAAGTTACATTAAAAAAATCAAATTTTAATTGATAATAATCCATAACTAGAAGCATAAATGAGTCAAAAGACATATCATTGACAAGATATTCATAATTTATTTTTTTAATATCATCTACTTTATAAATAGCTACACCAGCACCTATGTCATAGACTTTCTGATTTATTAGTAATGAATATATATGTCTAAAAACATGGTTGCCAAAAATTCTAAAATTTGAATAACCTATTAACTTAGACCCAGGTTTGAATCTTCCTCCTCTTAAATGACTAAAATTTAAAAAATCTTTTTTTATTATAACTTTGTTCAGATCATTTAAATCACATTGATCATCTCCATGTAATACACAGCAATAATCAAACCCATTATTTATGGCGTACTTAAATGCAATTTTATGAGAACCTCCCAGTCCATAATTTTGGATATTCTTAATGATTTTAAAATTTTTTAAATTATTTTTAAAAATTATATCTTTAGCAATTATTGCAGTGTTGTCATTGCTGCAATTATCAATTATCAGTATTGTTTTGAAATAAGAAAAATCATTATTACTATACTTTGACAAAAGTCTTTTTAATTGAACTGAACAATTATATGCTGGTATAAATAATAAATTTTTCAAACAGCATCATCTATGTTTCCTGTTGACATAACACATTCTTTACAAACATCGTTTTTAAACCATTCACCTTTTTTATGCATATCTCTTAGAGATTCAATTAAGTTCCCATTCCATACCTCTTTAATTTTTTGAGTTGGTAACTTGGACGCATCTATTTCATGTAAATTTTTTTCTGTAGAAACTTTTTCTTCTGTAGATAATTTTGCTATTGGTATTTTTGCAGCAAAAAATGTACAACATGGCAAAACTGAACCATCATATCTTAATGTTAAGTGATAAAAAGGTTGGGCACAGGTAAATTTTTTTTTACTATTCTCAATATTTATTGAGGGCTTCATGATATTTACAAGATCTTGAACACCAATGCAGTCTGCTTTATCTTCCCAGAAATTAATAAAATCATTATATTCATGTTTATTTAAATCTGTTTTAACAAAATTTACTCTTAATGTTGGTAACTCTACATTTAATTCTTCTCTTATTTTCATGAAGTTTAAAGTATTTGCTACAACTGCATCAAAATTTCCTCCCTGTCTAATTTTATTAAAAGTTTTTTTAGTTGTTGCATCTATTGATACTTGAAGTCTAGTTAACCCAGATTTTATTAATTCATGAATTACCTTTTTAGTAAGCAGCGAACCATTTGTGCTTAAGTATATGTCTAATATCCCAGCATTTTTTGCATATTCAATAAATTTTATAATATCCTTTCTAATAAGAGGTTCATTTATATAATTTAATCTAATTGCCCTTAACCCATTTTCAACTCCTTCATCTATAACTTCCTTAAATGCGCCGAAACTAAACCATGTTTTTTTTCCCCTACCAACCGCATTTTCAGCTGACCAAGTACACATTTCACAAGAAAAATTACATGAGTAATTTAATTCAAAATCAATTTGTAAAGGATATTTAGGAGTGTACTGAAGTGTTGATGCGCGTTTCCATTCTTCTCTATATAATCTATATTTTTTTATATCAGAATGCCTTTCAATAATTTTATGAACATCTTTACCGAGTATGGTGGTAACTTCTTTTTGATCTGGTTTTTTTAATACTTTAATCATAATCTATAATTTCTTTTATCAATATAAATTTTTCAATACAATATTTATAAATAGTATAATATACACTTGTTGCTTATAATTGTTCATAACCTTATATACCAAACAGAAATATTAAACTTTTATTAATTAATTGTTTATAAAAAATGTTATTAAAAGAAAATAAATATTCTATAACTTTAAAAAATAACAAAAAAAAATTTAAATTTATTTTTTTATTTTTTATAATTCTAAGTACAATTTTAATACATACTTGGGCAATAAATAAATCAAGTGATGGAAGAGAAGTAATTTGGGAACCAGATGATAGTTACCATGAGATTATCAAAGCTAAAAATTTAGATAGTTGTGGGAATAATTGTTTAGCAGTAAATAATTTATCTGCTTATAAAAAAAATTCTTTAAATTTTAAACAAGAAAATTTACTAGAAATGTTTTTACACCATACTGGAATTGAATATCACTATATAAAATCAAAAATATTAATATTTTTACATGATATTTTAAAAGATTGGGAATTATCTCATGTTATCTTATCGCAAATTGTTTCAAGTTTACTTGTTATATCTTTTGCAGTTTTCATTTTAGTTCATTTTAATTTAAATATTTGTTTAATTTCTTCAATTGTAATCTTACCTTATGTAACAATCAAATATGGATTTCATTTTTCAAATGGCTCTTCAGACTTATCTTCTGTTTTTGGGGTATTTTCTTTAATTTATTTATACAAACTCAAATTTAAAAATTATTTAATTAGTTTATTTTTTTCAAGTATGTCTATTTTTACGCATCCTATAGGAGTTTTTATGATGATTTTTAATTCTATTTTTATATTTGTTAAAAACAAATTTATTATTGATAAAAACTTGATCCAGTATCTATCACTTGGAGTTGTAATTGTTACATTATATTTTTATTTAGATTTAAATTATATAAATGAAAGTATTACTCTTTTTAATATTTATAATGAAGGTTTTGATCTATTTGATTTATTCATAGAAAATTTAAAGTTTAACTTATATTTTTTATATGATGTATTTAATTTATTAAATTTTATAATATTAATTGCCTTACTATTTACATTGCGCAGTAGCTACAAAATTATAATACAAAAATATTCAAGTTTATTACCATTAATTTTATCATTATTAGTAATAATAATTATTTCATTTTTTCATTATGCACCTAAGGCTTCTATAATAGTGCGAATGCAGCTCATTCTTACATTATCAATTTTATCAATTTACTCTATTTTGATTTATGAGTTTTTTATAAAAATAAAAAATTATAAAAATAAAAATATTTATTTGTATATTTTACTGATCATATTTTGTGGTCAATCATACTACAATTTTAATAATCTATTTTTAAAAATCAAAAGTAATCAAGAAACTTTAAATTTAAGTTTTAATATTAATTCAATTAAAAAATTACAAAAAATAGATGATAATAAAACTTATATAATATTTAAAAGAAATAATTCAGAATTATCTGTTTTCAAATCAATTTATTACAGGTTTCTCATAGAGGGATTTAATAATAAAAATGTATTTTTAGCTGATTTATTAAATGATAGTCAAAAAGTAAATATTTTAAACGAAAACTTTTATTTAATTCTTCCATCTCCAATAGTTAATAATAATCTTATATTTAAAGAAAAAAAACCAAATTGTTTTCAAATTCAATTTATTCAAAAGTGTATAAAAAGAGGATGGTATGGATTTAATAGAGCCAATATGTCAGACTTGCTTATTCGAAATAATGATATCATTGAAATAAATTCACAAAAAAAAATTGATAGATTATTGATCAATATTAATACATTCAATAATGATATACTTTTGTATGAGACTATTTCAAAAAATAAAATTATAATAAATACTAATAATAATTTTCAATGGATCGAATTAAATGATTTAGGTTTAGATATTTCTAAAATTAAATTTAAATTACAAGAAAATCAATTTATAAAAATAAAAGGAATTAAGTTCTCAAAAGATTCTAAGTATTCTTGGCCATGGTATGATAAAATTAACTTAAGTCATATTAACAAAAAAAATAACAGAAATTTTAATTTTGATATAAAAAAGATGATAGGAAGCTATTATTGTAAAAATTATAATATTATTGATGATAAAAGTTCTTTTGTCTTAGTTGAATTGAAATGTAAACAATAAATTAAAGAGATTATTAAGTATAATACCCAAATTGTATAAATAAGTATTATTGATATTTAATTGAACTTCATTCATTTTTTCATGATATTTCACAATTATGAAAAATCCAATTATTGATGAACTAATAAAATTAAAATTAATTTCAAATCAAAATTTGATTACTTTAAATAATCAAACCAGAGATAAAAAAGTAAAAGTAATAAAAGATTTAAAAACTAAAATTATATTCTTAGAAAAATACATAACTTCTAATGAATATTACTCTTCAATAAAGTATGGAGATGAAGAAAGAAAATTAAGTTATAGAGATGATGATAAAAAAGTTTCAGATAAATCAAAAAAAAAGAAATCTTAATTTTTCACCATTGTCTGCTTTTTACAAAAAAGTATCTTATGCCAAGCACAGTAACAAAATAAAAAACTATTAATGAAAAGTTGAATATGGTTAAATCAGCATTTAATGACTCAAAGGACTTTTCAACTTCCATCCACGTTCTTAAAATGTTAATTGCAGTAAAAATGTATATATAGGGCATTACTTCTGACATTTTTAAATTAGGAAATTTTCTATAAATAAAAACTATAATTGCGATTGTAATTGGTGCCTGTGTTATCGTTGAAATTATAGCATAAGTATTCATTACTGATTGAAGTGCTGATTGATTATTTTTAAGATCAAAATTCTTCATAACCATCTCTATAGTATAATTATCTACAAGAAAAATGATGGCGTTAGCAGGGAGTAAAGCAAATATCCAAACTAATATATATATATAAACCTACGCTAGGTTTATTAATTGTAAAAAAACTCACATATTAATCTTACACCAAATATATTTAAGTGCCTGCCTTCAAAAAAGGTGTCTGCTTTAGTGTCTGCTCTTAAAATTAAAAAAAGATAATAGAATTAACGTGGATTAGTTATTAAGGGGCGTTCTGTTACCCGGTGCCCCAGACCGTGCTTCTATAATTAACCTAAGTTAATTATGCAGCAATAGCGTAACTTTCGTTAGCATTTAAAGTTTAGCCCGTTACGGTGGAACAATCCCGAACGAAAGAATAGCCTTTAGTCACCCGTCGATCCTATTTCACCCCCATAAATTTTAATGGTGGAGGTGGTGGGTACTGCCCCCACGTCCGTAATGGTTATTACGAAATTCGTTTATCGTCGTAGTTGGCAAGCCAACACTAATAATATAAAAGCATTTTAAATAGTTTCAATGAAAATAATGAGATTAAATAAAGAATAGGTAAAAAATCAATGAGCAGCGTTAAAATAACAAAAAACAAACCTATAGTATTTTTAGCTGATGTAGATGGTGTCATGACCAACGGTCAGTTCATTTATTCTAAAAATGGAAAAATTCAAAAAATATTTGGACCAGATGACCATGATGGGTTGAGCTTATTGAGTGAATTTATAGAGGTAAGATTTATTACTGGTGATAGAAAAGGTTTTGATATTTCAAAAAAAAGAATAGTTGATGACATGAATTTTAAATTAGACCTTGTCAGTACTGTTAAAAGGTTAGATTGGATAAAAAAGAAATATCCTTTAAATAAAGTGATTTATATGGGGGATGGAATTTTAGATTACTTGGTTATGGATAAAGTATTCTACTCCATTAGTCCTGCAAATGGACATGAGTTTGCAAAAAAAAGTGCAGACTATGTTACAAAATGTAGTGGTGGTGATAGAGCGGTAGCAGAAGCAAGTTTACATGTAATGAAAATTTTTTTTAAAAAATTTGATCAAATCAAAGGAATAAAAAATAAATCTTTTTCTGGGTCTTGGAAATCGTGATACCAAAAATATTCAATAGATATTTAAAGAATAGAAGAGCTACTTTGCTTGCAGTAGGACCTATGAGTAAAAATTGTGTTGAGGCTACCATTGAAGTAGCAAATGAAAAAAAAGTTCCAATTATGATGATTGCTAGCAGAAGACAAATAGATAGTAAAGAGTTTGGAGGTGGATATGTAAATAATTGGAATACTAAAGGATTTAGTAATTATGTAAAAAAAAGAGACAAGAATAAATTAATTACTTTATGTAGAGATCATGGAGGTCCATGGCAAAATAGTATAGAAATAAAAAAAAAATTTAACTCTATTGAAGCGATGAATTCTGCAAAGCGTTCATATATAGAAGATATAGATTCTGGCTTTAAGATAGTTCATATAGATACGTGTCTTAGTTTAAATGGTATAGAAAAAAGTAAAAAAAAAACACTAGATAGGCTTTTTGAACTTTATAAATTTTGCAGTGACTATGCAAAAAAAAAGAACAAAAACATATTCTTTGAGATTGGAACCGAAGAGCAATCTGGCACAACAAATACACAAAAAGAATTAGAAGAAACTCTTTTTAAAACAATAAATTTTTGCAAAAAAAATAAATTAAAAAAACCTACATTTGTTGTAATCCAATCAGGAACGAGAGTTATGGAAATGAGAAATGTTGGAACATTTGAAGCACCATTTAGAGTTGAAAATGAAATACCAGCTGAAATTCAAATACCTAAAATGATTGAAATTTGTAAAAAATATAATGTATTAATGAAAGCTCATAATACAGATTATTTATCTAATGAAGCATTAAACTGTTATCCAAGACTAGGTATTAATGCAGCAAATATTGCCCCTGAGTTTGGCGTAATCGAGAGTAAAAAAATATTAGAAATTATGGAAGCTTTAAAGCTAAGATCTTTAAAAAATTCTTTTATTAAACTATCACTAGATTCTAATAAATGGAAAAAATGGATGATAAAAGACTCAAAAGCAAATGATTATGAAAAGGCAATTATTTCTGGTCATTATGTTTTTTCAGAAAAAAAATTCTTAGAAATCAAAGAGGAACTTACAAAAATACTTAAAAAAAATAATCAAAATTTAGATAAAATTTTAAAAAAAGAGATAAAAAAATCAATTTTAAGATATTTGTATAATTTCAATTTAATCTAATAAAATGAAACCAATAGCAACATTAATCCTAAATAGAAACTTACCTAAAGTAACTGATAAGCTTTATAGAACAATAAAAAAAAATGAAGGAAATATTACAGACATATTTGTAATAGAGGCTGGATCCACAAAAAATAATCTATCAAAATTTGTAACGTGGTATGCTAACTCAAAGAGTATTAAAAAAAAAGGCTTAAGGTTTCCAAGAGGAATGAATTATGGATTATATAATTTATGGAAAGATAATTTATTTAATAAATATAAAGCTTTTTTTTTAGTTACCAATGATACTATAATTGAAAATAAAAATACCCTAAAAAAATTATATACAATTCTTCAAAAAAATAAAAAAATTGGAATACTCAGTCCATGTTCTAAAAAATGGGGTGAAAACAAACTATTAAAAAAAAATAGTATTAAATTCTCTTGGCATATTCACAACCACGCATACTTATTAAATAAAGATTTTTTATTAAAGATTATTAACCCTTCATCTGGATATAAGAATTTTTTATATGACGGATCAAATTTTAGAGGGTATGGATTGGAAAGTGAATTAATTGCCAAAGCTTATGCAAATAATTTTGCAGCAGCAATTACAAATCAAGTTTATTTAGAGGAAAATGAGGATTATTTACTTAATCATAATGATTTGATTAAAACTGATAGCTATTCTAAAAATTTAAAACTTTCTTATGATGAAGGATTGAAATGGATGAAAAGAAAATATGGCTTTAATAATAAATGGTTATTACAAAATTATGTAAAATTATTCTATGATAATTTTTTTGTTAATTACCCAGAATATAAAAAATACAAAATATGATTAATTTAGGAGGAAATAAAATAACAAGGCTTAATAGAAATATAAAAAAAACTATTATTGCTGCTAGTAGGTATTATTTTTATAATCATTATAACCTTAAAAAAAATGAAAAGATTACAATTCCTAAAAATATAAATGGTACTATTTTTATTTTGAATTGTAAAAATAACTCATCAATAAAACTTGATAATAAAGAAATTAAGATTAAGAAATATTCTTGTATATATTTCAAAAAATATGAAAAATTTGAAACATTAAATGATTCTGTTGAAATTTTATTGGTTGGAAAAAAACTTAAAAAAATAAAAACTTATATTTTAAATAAAAAAAGTTTTAATTTTTATAAAGTAAGTAAGCCATGGGGATATGAACTGTGGATTAATTCATTAAACACAGATTTTGCTTTTAAAAAAATATATATAAAAAAAGGATTTCAAACCAGCTTACAATTTCATAATTATAAAAGAGAAACCAACCTTGTTTTAGAAGGTGAGGCTAGATTTTTTTATAAAAAAAATAAGCAGGTGAAAAATATGAATGTTACAACTAAAGATATTGGTTCTAAAAAAATAAAAAAAGGAACAATCATCAATGTATACCCAAAAATACTACATAGAATTAAAGCATTAAGAAATTTAACTCTTTATGAGGTTTCCTCGCCTCATCTTAAAGATGTAGTAAGAATTCAAGATGATACCAATAGAATGTCAGGTCACATAAAAAGTGAACATTAAAAAAACTAAATGAAAACACTGTGTATTTTAACTGCCGGTAGAGGAGTGAGATTAAATGAATATTCAACTTTAATTAATAAAGCACTACTTCCAGTAAATAAAAAAGCTGCAATATCACATATAATCGATAATTTTCCAAAAGAAACGAAACTAGTTATAGCAATTGGTCATTTAGGAGGTCAGGTGAAGGATTTTCTTAATCTAAATTATTCAAAAAGAAACATAACCTTTGTGAAGATTAAAGATTATTCAGGAAAAAAAAGTGGACCTGGAAAATCTCTATTAGATTGTAAGACTTATCTTAAAAAGGATTTTTATTTTATTTCCTGTGACACATTATGGAAAAAAAAAATTAGCAATAGTGAAAATTATAATTGGATGGGAATATCAAAAGAGCTTTTTTATGATCCTAAAAAATATTGTAATTTACTTTCAAGTAAAAAAAAAATCATTGATGTGAAAGATAAAATATATGCCACAAAAAGATATAAGCATTTTATTGGTTTAGCCTATATTAAGGATTATAATTTATTTTGGTCTGCTTTTAAATCTATGAAAAAAAATGCAGGAGAGTATCAGGTTATAGATGGTTTTAAAAAATTGATAGAATTTAATACTGTTAAAGCAAAGAAATTTGAATGGTATGATATTGGTAGTTTTAAAAATTATAATGCTGCTATAAAAAAATATGAAAATTTTAACTTTAGAAAAACTAATGAATTTATCTATATTGATAAAAATAAAATTACAAAATTTATAAATTCAAAAATTAAGGTAAAAAAATTAATAACAAGAACAAAAAAAATTAAGTTATTTCCAAGAATAATAAAATTTAAAAAACAATTTATTCAATATAAGTATATTCCAGGTGAAATTTTTTATAATTTAGTAAATAAAAATAATTTTAATAAACTTCTTTACTTTTTAAACACTAAACTTTGGATAATTAATAAAAATGAAAATATTAAGAAACTATGTAAAAAATTTTATCATACAAAAACCTTAGAAAGAATTGAATTATTTTTAGATAAGTACAATCATAAGAAAGATTTAAAAATTAAAATTAATGGAACTTTAGTACCTTCGATCGATATATTAATGAGTTATGTTCCTTGGCAAAAAATTTATAGAGGTGTTCCAAGTAAAATACATGGTGATCTTCAATTTGATAATATTATTTTTGATAAAAAAGATTTCTTCCTTATAGATTGGCGGGAAGATTTTGGAGGTAACTTAAATTATGGAGACTTATATTATGATTTAGCAAAAATGTATGGTGGAATAGAAATGAATTATGACATTATAAAAAAAGGCAAATTTTCTTATTTAGAAAAAAAGAATGGTATTTTTTACAGGTATGATTCAAGAAAAGTCATAATGAATGAGATTAAACAAGAATATGAAGAATTTATATCACTTAAAAAATTGTCATTAGAAAAAATAGAAATTCTCAAATGCTTAATTTATATAAATATGAGTCCCTTACATGAGTATCCTTTTGACAAATTACTTTTTGCACATGGAAAATATCAATTATTTCAAACATTAAAAAAATATGAATATATATCCAAATAAATTGACTAAACTTTGTGTTTCAATATCCAAAAACCCTGGAACTTCAGGGTCTAAATTTCATAATACTGGTTATAGATTGCTAAATTTAAACTATTTATATTTACCACTCAAATTTAATAGTCTGGATAATTTAAGAATAATTTTAACTAAACTCAATATTAGGGGTTGTTCAGTCTCTATGCCATTTAAAGAAAAAATAGTTAGATTGTTAGATTTAAAAGATATTAGCACAATTAAAACTAGCTCAGCTAATACTCTTGTTTGTAAAAATGGGATAATTAAAGGTTACAACACTGACTATTATGCTATTAAAAAAATAATAAAAAAAATTAACCTCACAAAAAATGACTCAATTTTATTATTAGGTAATGGAGGTGTGGCTAGAACAATTTATGAATATATTAAAAAAATTAAAATTAAAAAGATATATCTTTGTGCTAGAGATGTTTCAAAGTTCAATGATTGGAAAAAAAATAAAAACTCAGAAATTTTTAATTGGCATAAAAGAAATAAATTAGATGCAACTTTATTAATTAATGCAACGCCACTTGGTATGAAAAATAAATATTTACCAGTTGATTTAAAAGTAGTTGCAAAATATAAATCAATCCTAGATTTAGTTATAGATAGTAAGTCCTCTTTTAAAAAAATTGCACAAAAAAATAAAGTTAGATTTTATGATGGGCTAGAGTTTAGTTTTTATCAAGCTTGTAAACAATTTGAAATTTATACAAATAAAAAAATAAACAAAAAATTAATTAAAGATACTTTGGGTTATAAATTCTAATAAAACAAAATTGACAAATCTTTAAAGAGCAAACGTATACAGCTAAATCTAGTTTTTTTACATAATCCTAAAGTTTTATTTAACACTTATATGCTTCAATTTTTGTTATTTTCAACTTCTTATTGAAAGTGATTACATCAATAACTTTAATTTTTTCTTTATTATTAAGTGTAATTAAGATTTCGCAACTAATAATTTTTTTTGATTTATGTAGAAAAAAGTTTTGTACCTTTACTTTAAAAGAATTTTTACTAAAAATATTTTTTAAAAAAATTAAATTTTTTTTCTTTCCCTTAATCTTATTTTCCCAATCTTCTAAATATATAGTATTTGCAAATATATTAGATAGATTTTCAATATCTTTTTTTTGAAAGTATTTAAAATAATGCTTTGATTCTTGAATAAGTTTATTTTCCATTGTTTTTTTATTAATATCAGCAATATTAACTATTTTGCCAGTTATTTTATTAAACAATTCACTCTTCCAAGTTGTAATTGCATTAAATTATATATGTTTTTTATTGTTTGAATCTTTAAATTTTATTTTGTTTCTATGGTATAAAATTATTAGACTTAATGTAAAAATCATTTATTAAGATTATTAGCAATCATGAAATTAACTAAAGAACAATCACAAGAAATTAAAGATCAACAGTCTCAACAAAATCAAACTAAAAGAGTTACTGTCCCGGCACTTGAAAATATTCTTTATGAGGCAATGCCTGCGTTGGATCACGGCTTTGTAAGAGTTGTAGATTATATGGGTGATGATACTTCAATTGTTCAATCAGCTAGAGTATCATATGGAAAAGGTACCAAAAAAGTTTCAACAGACGCAGGCTTAATCAAATATTTAATGAGGCATTGGCACAGCACTCCATTTGAAATGTGTGAAATTAAATACCACGTTAAACTTCCAATTTTTATTGCACGTCAATGGATTAGACATAGAACAGCAAACGTTAATGAATATTCAGCAAGGTATTCAATTTTGGACAAAGAATTTTATTTGCCATCAGCAGAAAATCTAGCAGCTCAGTCTTCAAGTAACAGACAGGGTAGAGGTGATGTAATTGAAGGCGAACAGGCAAAAGAAGTTTTAGAACTTTTAAAAAATGATGCTGAACAAACTTATGACAATTATGAGATGATGCTCAATCAAAGATTTGATGGTTCAACTATTGATGAAAATAAAAAAGGACTTGCTAGAGAACTTGCAAGAATGAATTTAACTTTAAACACTTATACTCAGTGGTATTGGAAAACTGATTTATTAAACTTAATGAATTTTTTAAGATTAAGAGCAGACAGTCATGCTCAATATGAAATAAGAGTTTATGCTGATATTATGTTGGACACTGTTAAGAAATGGGTACCAATAACTTATGATGCATTCATGGATTATAGAGTAGGTGGAACAGAAGTTTCAGCTAAAGGAAAAGTTATCATTCAAAAGCTTATTAAAGGTGAAGATGTTAATCCAGATAGTTCAGGCTTATCAAAAAGAGAATGGAATGAACTTATGGTTTCTTTTGATCTTAAAGATAAGTTGATTTAATTTTTCTAGCAAAGTCTAAATATATTTTAGAAATTTCGTGCTCAGGATTAGCTTCAACAATTGGCTTTCCTTCATCACCACATTTTCCTACTTCAGGATTTATTGGAATTTCTCCTAAAAATTCTTTTTCAAACTCCTCAGCAGTTCTCTTAACACCACCTTCACCAAAAATTTTATATTTTTTACCGTCATCACCCGTGAAATAACTCATGTTATCTACTAAGCCTAAAATGTTCACTCCAAGTTTATCAAACATTTTAATACCTCTTTTAACATCAAGAAGAGCTACTTCTTGTGGGGTGGATACTATAATTGCACCATCCATTTTAATTTCTTGAGAAAAAGTTAATTGTGTGTCTCCAGTTCCTGGAGGCATATCAACAATTATAAAATCTAAATCTTTCCATCCAACTTTTTGTGTAAAAGTTTTAATTGCACTAGTAACCATAGGTCCACGCCAAATCATTGGAGTTTGCTGGTCAGCAAGAAAACCAATGGACATACATTGAATGTCATATTTTGTAATTGGAGTTAAAGTTTGGCCATCACTTTTTGGTTTTTCATTAATATCAAACATCTTTGGAATTGATGGACCATAAATGTCAGCATCTAGTAAACCAACTTTGCAGCCAATTTGTTTTAAAGCTAAAGCGAGGTTGGTTGCAAAAGTTGATTTTCCAACTCCTCCTTTTGCACTTGATACAGCTATTGTAAATTTTGTTCCTAAAATTGGGTTCTTTGTGAACTTTTTAGGCTCTAATTTTTTTTTCATTGCGTCACTTAGTTCTGGCTTTTTATCTGTCATAATCTCATCATTACTTGTTTTTTATTATAAAGACATTATATACTTTGTCATATGTCAGATGATTTTCAAGGTAGAGGCGGAAGCCCATGGGGAACACCTCCAGGAGGAGGAAACGGTTCAGGAAAAGGACCTACACCACCAGACATCGATGCAATTATTAGAGATATCCAAACTAAGATAAAAAGATTTTTACCTGGTGGAAGCTCATCAGGAGGAAAACCAATTGGTTTAATTTTAATTATTATAGGGTTTGTATGGTTAGCAAGCGGACTTTATAGAGTGGGACCTGATGAACAAGGTGTTGTGCTTAGGTTTGGTAAGTTTGTAAAAACTACTCAACCAGGATTACATTACCATATTCCACTTCCTGTAGAAACTGTTCAGACACCAAAAGTTACAAAAGTAAATAGAATTGATATTGGATTTAGATCTGAAAGAGATAGTGGTTTTTCACAAGGTGGAGGAGTTGCTGATGTTCCTCAAGAAAGTTTAATGTTAACTGGTGATGAAAATATAGTTAATATAGATTTTTCAGTATTCTGGGTAATTAAAGATGCGGGTAAATTTTTATTTGAAATACAAGATCCAGAAGGAACAGTAAAAGCTGCAGCAGAGACAGCAATGAGAGAAGTAATTGCTAAAAGTAAAATTCAACCAGTATTAACTGAGGGAAGAGCTCAAATTGAAATTGAAACTCAGGAAATTATTCAATCAATCTTGGACGAGTACAATAGTGGTATTCAAATTACACAAGTTCAAACACAAAAAGCAGATCCACCTGATCAAGTAATTGATGCGTTTAGAGATGTACAAGCTGCAAGAGCAGATATGGAAAGATCTAAAAATGAAGCTGAAGCATATGCTAATGACGTTATTCCAAGAGCAAGAGGGGAAGCTGCAAGAATTATGCAAGCAGCAGAAGCTTATAAACAAAAAGTTGTTGCAGCTGCAGAAGGTGAAGCTAGTAGATTTGTTTCTATTTATAATGAGTATGCGAAAGCTAAAGAAGTAACTCAAGAGAGAATGTACTTAGAGACTATGGAAAAAGTTTTAGCAGATATTGATAAGGTAATAATTGAAAAAAATGCAGGCTCAGGGGTAATACCATATTTACCATTACCAGAGCTAGGTAAAAAAAAGGCAAGTAACTAATGAAAGCACAAAAAATTTTACTACCAATAATTATTTTAATAGCGGGATTAGCTTTCTTTTCTATATTTATTGTTAAAGAGGTTAATCAAGCAATTGTACTTCAGTTTGGTGACCCTAAAAAAATCATACTAAAACCAGGTTTAAACTTTAAAATACCTTTTATTCAAAATGTTGTCTTTTTAGATAGCAGAATTTTAAATCTTGATACACCACCAGCAGAAGTTATTGCATCAGACCAAAAAAGATTAATTGTTGATGCTTTTGCAAGATTTCAAATTGTAGATCCTTTGAAATTCTATATTTCTGTTGGAAATGAAAGAGTTGCAAGATCAAGGTTAGCAACAATTATTAACTCAAGAATAAGGAATGTTTTAGGGCAACAAGAATTACAAACATTACTATCAAAAGATAGATCTAAGCAGATGTCTTTAATTCAAGAGGGTGTAAATACGGAAGCTAAAAAATTTGGAATTAAAATAGTGGATGTTAGAATTAAAAGAGCTGATTTACCTCAAGCCAATAGTGAAGCAATCTATAGAAGAATGCAAACTGAAAGAGAAAGAGAAGCTAAGGAATTTAGAGCAAGAGGTGCTGAAATGGCAGTAACTATTACATCGACTGCTGACAAAGATGTTTCTGTATTACTAGCAAATGCAAATAAAGATTCTGAGATCATGAAAGGTCAAGGAGATGGTGAGAGAAATAAAATTTTTGCAGATGCATTTGGTAGAGATCCAGAATTTTTTGCATTCTATAGAGCAATGCAGGCCTACGAGACTGCTTTAATAGGTGGAGATACTTCAGTTATTTTATCACCTGATAGTGAGTTCTTCAAATTTTTTGGGAATATTAAACCTAAATCTGAGTAACATCATTTTATGAAGGAGCTGATCATAGCTTTTGGTCTTTTTCTTTTCATAGAAGGAATATTATACGCCTTATTTCCATCAAAAATGAAAAGTATGTTAAAAAAAATGGAGTTAATTAAAAATTCACAGTTAAGAAGTGGTGGTTTAGTTTTTGCAGTTATAGGCTTTATAATTATTTGGTATATTAAAAATTAATATGAACAGAATTAAAAAATTATTCATTTTATTATTTGCAATAGGCTTTGCATCACAAGTATTAGCAAAAGATGCGCCAGCATCATTTGCAGATCTCGCTGAAAAATTAATGCCATCTGTTGTAAATATTTCTACAACAACAACAGTTGTTACTAATTCAAATCCATTCCCTGGATTTGAGTTTCCTCCAGGATCACCTTTTGCTGATATGTTTAAAGAATTTGGCACACCACAAACAAGGAAATCTGCAGCATTAGGCTCAGGATTTATAATTGATGAAAAAGGAATCGTAATTACAAATAACCATGTTATCCAAGATGCTGAAGATATCGTCGTGAGAGTGGGTGGTGATAAAGAATATAAGGCTACAATAATTGGGCAAGATCCATTATCTGATATTTCAGTCCTTCAAATAGATTCTAAAGAAAAGTTTATACCAGTTAATTTTGGTGACTCTGATAAAGCTAGAATTGGTGATTGGGTTATAGCAATTGGTAATCCTTTTGGATTAGGAGGAACAGTAACAGCAGGAATTATATCTGCTAGAAATAGATCAATTGGTCTATCTCGTTATGAAGATTATATTCAGACAGATGCTTCAATCAATTCAGGAAATTCAGGTGGACCTTTATTTGATATGAATGGTGATGTAATTGGAATTAATACAGCAATTTTAGGAAAAGGTGGGTCGATAGGTATAGGTTTTTCAATACCATCCAATAGTGCAAAAAAAGTTGTTAGTCAGTTAATAGAATTTGGTGAAACTAAAAGAGGCTGGTTAGGGGTAAGAATTCAGGTAGTAACGAAAGAAATTGCTGATGTTGAAAAATTAGATGAACCTAGAGGGGCATTAGTTGCTAGTGTTGCAGAAAAAAGCCCGTCTGACAAAGCAGGGATTAAAGCAGGAGATATCATATTAGAATTTAATGGAACAAAGATTAATGAAATGAAAGAACTACCAATAATTGTTGCACAAACAGAAGTAGGCAAAACAATTGAAGTTAAAGTTTGGAGAAATAAAAAAGAGATTACTAAAAAAATTAAATTAGGAAGATTGGAAACTTCAAGTGATTTTAAAAAAAAAGATCCAAAAGATACACAAACAGTAACTCCAGAAATTTCAGAAATTAAATCATTAAAAATTATTGTAAGACCATTAAACGATAAAGATATTAAGGAGAGAAAACTACCCAATCAAACAACAGGTTTAGTTATAACAAATATTGGAAAAAATAGTCCTGTAGACTACTTAAATGTTGG
>Ga0209199_1002999_pt1 | contig 17208 bp, 13 predicted proteins | sample COGITO_mtgs_1105_7_FD_184805 | JGI IMG/M metagenome (GOLD analysis project Ga0209199, IMG submission 184805) | Pelagic marine microbial communities from North Sea - COGITO_mtgs_110523 (SPAdes) (version 2) | ecosystem: Environmental > Aquatic > Marine > Epipelagic ...
TAATTATTTTAAGAATAGAAAAAGACAAATTAGAAGTTTTATAAAAGATGGTTATGCGTGGTTTCAATTAAAAAATAATGAAACAAGGGAAGTAGAAAATATAAATGTTTATAATTTTGATGTAGATGAAGACCATACTTATATAGTTAATAATGTATCAACTCATAATTGCCATCTACTCTACCAATTCCGTGTTTATGGTGATAAACTAAGTTGTGCGATGGTCCAAAGGTCAGGAGATATGGGTTTAGGTGTTCCATTTAATATTGCATCAGCGACACTAATGACATATATTTTTGCGAAACTAACTGGTAAGAAACCTGATAAGTTAGTACATACAATTCACGATACACACGTATATTTAAATCACGAGGAGGCGTTGAAGAAACAGGTTGGGCGTGTTCCATATCCATTTCCTATAATGAATGTTAAGGATAAGGGGCAGAAGAATGTAGAGGATTTCAAATTGGAGGATTTTGAAATTCTCGGTTACGAAAGTTATTCCGTATTAAAGATGAAGATGGCAGTTTAACATTCATCTAAACTTTTCCCTTCATAAGGATACATAATATTACGCATTGTCATATTATCTTTTGTTACTATTCTCATAGGGTAATGAACTGGGTGTAAATTTGGAACATCATTAGATGGAACAACGTTCATCATAGATAAATCTGGAACATATTCAGTTAAGTTAGGTGTGAAACCGCGAGTCCAATTTCCGGTGAGGACGTAAGGTTGCGATCCTTGTAAAGAGTATAAACTTTTGCCATTATTGAGTTTCAATTGTTTGTTATATTGATTATCCATTATAATAATTAAAATATAATTATTATAATAACTTTTATAAAAAATAGAATATATATATAGTAATGAATGATACATTTCAAAATTTATTAAATAGTGAGATTGATGGTATAGTTAAATTATGGAATAATTTTCATAATGAAAGTAATAAAAAAAAAGGATATATTTATCTTGAAAATAATTGGAAAAATATTAAAAATGTTTTTGAAATAATAATAAAGGATTATGAGATATTTTATGATAAATATGTAAAAAAAAATATTAATAAAAAATATCCAAAAGAAAAAAGAATTGATAGTTTTATTGATTTATTAAAAAATACAATAAAATTTAAAAAGAAAAATAATTATAAAATATCAAACATTAAAATATATTTGTTATTATCTGATAATGCTAACAATAAATTAGATTATAAAAAAAAATATAAATATCCACTTTTAAGTTATTCAAGACAAAAAAATTCATTTAGATTTTTAATACCTGATAGAAGTTTTACAAATACTAATATAAATGATAAAAAATATAATTGGGATGAAGTAAAAAAAATTATTCACAATTATTGTAGTAATAAAGAAACTATTAATAAAATTTATTTCAAAGGAAAAGATAGTTCTAAGATGCGTAAAAATTTGGATAATACATCAAAAGAAAAAAAAAATATTATAATAAATTTAGATAAAAATAAATATATACCTTTATATAAATTTTGTGATTATAAATATTTATTAGATTTACCTGGTGTTGGACCGTGGTCTTATAGATTTAAGGAAATATTAGCAATGCCTAATTCATTAACAATAAAAATAAATTTATTAAAATATAATTTTGAAACATTTAATTTTTTTCATAAAATAATAAAACCAAATATTGATTATTTAGTTATAGATATAGATAATGAAAAAATAAAAGATAAAAAATATATAGATGAATTATATAAAAAATTAAAAAAAATAATGGATGAAAATAAAAATTATAAGAAAATAATGGATCATTCAACAAAGCAAATGAATAAATTAACAATGAAAACAGTTTATTTATATATAATAAAATTATTGAATGAATATTCAAAATTATTTAATAGTTAAATATAATATTATATTCATAATTAATCAATCTTCAAATTCTCATAATAACATTTCTCAGAGATCTTAAATGGTGAAGGACACATTTCGAATGTTCTATTGTTACATTTACAATTATTTTGGTCTGGTTTTGGAATGTAATTATTAGTGCATTGTAAATATGAACCATTATATTTAGGGCATTCTTGAAACTCTGTGAAGAAACATTTATCACTTGACAAAGTTGGAACTTGGCATTTATCTAATAATTTTCTTTCCATAAAATTCAAACCGGCTGGAATAAATCCATCTCCCATTTTAGTTCCATTCTCTTTTAACATATAAAGTAAATAACCGGCACATAAAACAATAAATAGCAAAACAAGTATAATTATTATTAAATTTTTCATAATATAATAAAATAAAGATTATAATTGAGAATTGTAAAATGAAAAAATAAAATTAAAATAATTAAAACAAACTTAAAACAATCACCACTATTACACTTATATATGTTAGGACAAAATAATAAAATGCGAGTGCAAAAACGTAATGGAGATTTCCAGCCTGTATCATTTGATAAGATTATCTGGCGTATGGAAAATCTAAGTAAGGGATTAAATATTGATGCAGTAAAAGTGGCACAGAAAGTGATCGTTCAACTTCACGATAAGATTAAGACATCGCAGTTGGATGAGTTGGCAGCAGAGATTTGTGTATCGCTTGCTACTGAGAATTTAGATTATGGAAAACTTGCTTCAATGGTAATCATTTCTAATAATCATAAGAATACATCACCTTCATTCAGTGAGGCTATGACAACACTTTTTAATAACATGGATGCTAATGGTAATCATCTTCCAGTTATTTCGAAGTCTCTTTATGATGTTGTAATGGCAAATCGAACTAAACTTAATTCTGTTATTAATTACGAACGTGATTTCGATTTCAGTTATTTTGGTTATAAGACACTTGAACGAGCGTATTTACTAAGAACTTATGATAAGCGTATTATTGAGAGAATTCAGCATTTGATTATGCGTGTCTGTTTAGGTATTCATGGACAAGATATTAAGTCAGCGATTAATTCTTATGAACTTATGTCACAGAAGTATTTCACACATGCAACTCCAACACTTTTTAATTCAGGGACAACAAAGAACCAACTTGCTTCTTGTTTCCTTCTTGGAACAGATGATTCGATTGAGGGTATGTATGAAACTATTAAGCATTGTGCTCTCATTTCAAAGAGTGCGGGAGGTATTGGGCTTCATATGACAAATATTCGTTCAAAGGGTAGTTATGTGAATGGTACAAATGGTGTAACAAATGGGATTGTTCCATATGCGCGTGTAGTGAATGATACGATGAAGCACGTTGATCAGGGTGGTCGTCGACCTGGTTCAACCGCTTTTTATATTGAGCCACATCATCCAGAGATTATGGCATTTTTAGATTTGAAGAAGAACCATGGGAATGAGGAGTTACGAGCACGTGATCTATTCCTTGCTATGTGGATCTCGGATTTGTTTATGGAGCGTGTAAAAGCGAATACTGATTGGTCGACATTCGATGATAATCTCTGTCCTGGGCTAAGGGATGCTTATGGTGATGAATATAAAGCGCTTTATTTGAAGTATGAGAGTGAGGGGAAATCAGTAAAGAATTATAAGGCACGAGATGTATGGGATGCTATTTTAACATCACTTAATGAAACAGGAACACCATATATGGCTTTCAAGGATAATGTAAATAGAAAGAGTAATCAGGCTAATGTAGGGACAATTAAGTCATCAAATTTGTGCGTAAGTGGTGATACAAAAATTTTAACAAGTAAAGGTTATTATAATATTAAAAGTTTAGAAAATAAAGAGGTTGAAGTATGGAATGGTGAAGAGTTTAGTACAACAATTGTAAAAAAAACAGGAGAAAATCAAGAAATGATGAAAATTAAGTTTTCGAATGGTTCTGAACTAAAATGTACTCCATACCATAAGTTTTACATATCACATCCTGTTCTCAATTATAAAATTATGCGTGCTAATCAATTAAAAATTGGTATGAAGATTATTAAATACAAAATTCCAAATATGTATGATAATGGTTTTCAAACATTTAATATTACAATTACTGGAACAGAATTTCTTGAAGAAAAAATGGATACATTCTGTTTTACAGAAAGAAAACTTGGTAGAGGTATTTTTAATGGTATTCTAACAGGTCAATGTGCGGAAATTATGGAGTACTCCGACACGGAGGAATATGCTGTATGTACTCTTGCATCGGTAGGATTGCCAAAGTTTGTAGAGGATGGTGTATTTAATTATGATAAGTTGATTGAGGTTATGGAAGTTCTTGTTAAGAATTTGGATACTGTTATTGATATTAACTTTTATCCAGTGGAGCAGACGCGAGTATCAAATGAGCGTCATCGACCGATGGGTATTGGGGTTCAGGGTTTGGCTGATGTTTTTGCTTTAATGAAAGTTCCATTCGATTCTGAGGAGGCACAAGTAATTAATAAGAATATTTTTGAGACAATGTATTATGGTGCTTTGGTTGCTTCTAACAAGTTGGCGAAGGAGAAGGGAATTTATTCAAGTTTCAAGGGTTCTCCAATTAGTGAGGGTAAATTCCAATTTGACTTAGCGGGTGTTAAGCCGAGTGATAGATATGATTGGGATGCACTCCGTGCGGATATTATGGAGAATGGGGTTAGGAATAGTCTTCTAATTGCGCTTATGCCAACGGCATCTACATCACAGATTTTAGGGAATAACGAATGTTTCGAGCCATATACAAGTAATATTTACACGCGTAGTACAATTGCTGGTGATTTCGTAGTAATTAACGAGCATATGGTTCGTGATTTGAATAAATTAGGATTATGGAATACTGAGATGAAGGATAAAGTAATTTTCTATAATGGTTCTATTCAAAATATTGAAGAGATCCCACAGAATATTAAGGATCTATATCGAACTGCATGGGAGATTAAACAGAAGGTTATTATTGATATGGCTGCGGACAGACAACCTTTTGTAGATCAATCTCAAAGTATGAACTTGTTTTTCGAAGAGCCCAAGGATAAGGAATTAACAGGAGCATTCTTTTACGGTCATAAGAGAGGATTGAAAACTGGTTCATATTATCTAAGAACACGTCCAAAGGTTCAAGCACAGCAATTTACGATTGATCCGGAGAAGTACAAGCGTAAGGTAGAGGAGAATAAGAAACAGAATGAAGAGAAATACGAGGTTTGTGAGATGTGTTCGTCATAAAACTACGTTTTATAACTTCGCAGGGCTATGCCGTGTTCGTCATAAAACTACGTTTTATAACTTCGCAGGGCTATGCCGTGCTCCTCGTAAGGCTTCGCCTTCTAAGAAGCAGAGCTTACGCTGTGTTCGTCATAAAACTCCTCTTTAAATTAAATTAGGTATTAAACCAATATTTCTATTATAATAATCATTAGTTTCTAATTCTAAGGTATTCATATAAGATTGTAGATTATCTTCATTTATAAAAATAAATCTCTTTTTATTTTCGAGTAGAGTATCATTTATAGGATCATACTCTTCAATTTTAACTCTTACGTATTTTTTGTAAGAGGTAATAATTAATGGGGACAATCTTTTACGAATTCTCTTTTTTTCTTTTTTAATAACTCTATATTGAGACAATCCAATTTGTGTGAATATATAACAGAATTTACAATTATTAGTGTATTGAGTAAAAATACATTTATTTATTGACATATATAATTAATGAAAATAAAATAAAATCTATATATTATTAGATGAATAATTTATTAATAATATTATTAGTTATTTTATTAATTATATGCCTTTTCAATGGTCCATTAAACCGATTATCTCTTTCATTGAATAATACAAACAAACAAACAGTTGAAAACTTTTGTGACGCAGAATGTGCTGAAGAAGAAACTCCTGTAACTAACCTTTCCCAAAGTCAAATGAACCAAATTAATCAAATGGTAAGTGATAAAACTATGTCATTAATGAATTCATCAAGTAGTTTTATGCAAGGACCACAGGGAACAGAAGGACAACAAGGTCCTCCTGGGGGTGTATATCAAGCAGTTGGTCGTTTAGTTAATCAATCGGCTTCATATACATCAAGTAATAAGAATGCTTTAACACCAACATTTGTTACAACCAGAACAAGTGGAACATTACCTCAACAATCATTGTGTATGATGGATACTCCTGCATTAGGTTCATTCCAATTCTGGTATTTAAACAGTAATGGAACTATTGAAAACAAATATGATGGAAAATGTATTAATTATAATCCTTTAAAATCAAGTGGCACAAAAGTTTATATGGGAGATTGCACCCCAAGTGATTATAATCAATGGATTTGGGATAAGAATAATAGATTAATTTTCAAAAACGGAGAAAATCAATGTTTATCAGTTTCCAACCCAGTATCAGGTATTACTACAACAACAATTCCAGGATGCACCGATGATAGTAATTGTATAAGACCAGGAGAAAACAAATATTTAGAAATTAAAACTTACGAGGACGGTTCTTTATATGATGATGAAGTTTGGGGTTTTATATAAACTCAGACCATTTAAATTCATTAAATAAATCCAAATTATCTAATTCAGGATTAGTCTCCTCTATAATCTTTATTATTTTTGAAGCATTATAATAAACCGTCTTATTTATATTATTATTAGTTTTATTATTATAATTATATTTATTATAATTTTTTTTATTTCCTAAACCCGTGTATTTACCATTATTATTATTATTCTTTTTCATAGAATTAGGCTTATAAAAATTACCTGAATTCTTTTTAAAATCTCTCTTTTTCTTATTATCTCTCTTCTTTTTTTCTAATAACTCTCGCTTTTTTTTCTTTAAAAAATCAATATCATATGGAACATTTTTATTCATATAATTTTATTTATTTATTTTTTTAAGCCTATTCAACTATTTTTCAATAAAATAATTATCTTTTTTTCAATCTTTTTTGGTATTTTTCTTGATTTAATAATTTTAATTGTATTAAATTTCCTTAATTTCAAGATTAATTCTAAATCTTTAAATTGCATATTTTTTAATTTCATATATTTTACTAAACTTTCAACAGAAGAACAATCTCCAAATATATGATAATGAATAAATTCTGTTAAAAATTTTATTATATCTATTGTAAAATCTATTTTCACGTGATTTAATTGATTAATTATATTTAATATTTTCTTTTTATTAGATCCTCTTTGTGATATTTTTGTTAGAATATATGGTGAATTATAATCTTTCTTACTATCTTTATAAAACTTTTTATTAAATTTATTTTTATGTAATTCAATATTCACATTTGCACAACCATATACTCCCGAATAATTATATAATTCCCAATGATGATTAAGAAAAATATGTGTTTGTATTACATCATTATTTGCTAATGAAGTTAATATATCATAATAATTTTGAACTTTTTCGTGATCTTTTAATTCTTTAAAATTAATAAAATAAGACACGTGTTCGTATAAATATAATGGAATAGTAAAACGGTCATTTGTTGATATATACATACCTTTATCTAAACTTAATTTCTTTGTTAATAATTTATCTATATCATCTTTTAAAATAAAACTTTTTTCTTTTCCACCTAATATGTCTAATATATTCCTAACACTTTCTAAATTAAATTTACCTAACTCTTTTTTCTTATCCATAAATTGTAAAGTGTTTATTAATAATCGAATATCATAATTACAATAATTAATTAATTCATTCTTTGCATTCTCTTCCATCTTCATATTTTCTTTTTTCAAAATTTTATTCAATAAAGAATATATATCTTTCTTAGTTGGATAATCAAATTCTACATGTACTGATAATTTCTTTAATTCATTCAAAGTTTTATCATTAAAATCATTATAAATACAAATTATTGGATTATATATAATAATCTTCTCTTTAATATTCTTACTATGTTTTTTTAAATCAACATCTGCCTTTATTATATCTAAAAATGCTGACAAACCTCCCTTTTCAGAACCTCCATTCGCCAAATTATCAATCTCATCTAAAATAATAGCAATAGGACTTCTTCCACCATTCATTAAATCTAAAATATTAGTATATGTAATAGATTTCTTTACAATTTTATTCATTGTTTTCTTTCCACGAATGTCAGACGCATTATGTTCTATAATTTTATATCCATAATTCTTCAATATTATATGTGCGGTAGATGTTTTTCCTATACCCGGATCACCTGATATTAATAAAACTTTTTTATGACCATCAACCTTATTCTTAAAATCATTTATCCATTTATCAATTATCTTTAAATTTTTCTTATTACCTATTAAATCCTCAATTTTCTTTGGTCTATATTTTTCCGTCCATAAATCATTTCCAGACATAAATATATTTTACATTTAAATTTTTAAATATAAAACTATAAATTAAGATTAAAATCAAATAACATTGAATCCAAACTATTATTTAACAATAATCTTGAACCCCTTGCCATACACCACCACATTTATTTAACCAATCACATCTCTCCTCAACACCAGAAATAGATGCTCTATCTTCATTATTAATCCATTTTGTTCCACTCACTTCTGAGAAAGTTGTAATATCTTCACAATCACTCTCTTTTAATGTCAATCCATATGTATTTCTGCATTTAACATTTCCATCACTTGTTGTTCCTACCTTAATCCAATAATCAGGACAATCTAAACCAGCCTTAACCATATATTCATTTGGTGGATTATTAACAACTGTACTTGATGAACTGCTTGAACTAATTAAATTAGTTATATAAACAATAAATAAATAAACTATTGCCACAATACCAACAATAGCAAATATCCATAACACAACATCTAAAATTTTATTACCACCTGTTTGTTTCACCATTATATAATATAATTATATAAAAATAATAATTAGAAATAATTAATCAAAAAAATATTTCAAAAAAAGAAAACAATAAAAAAATAAAGAAATTAAAGTAAAATAAAGAAAACAATAAAAAAAATAAAGTAAAATAAAGTAAAATAAAGTAAAATAAAGTAAAATAAAGAAATTAAAGAAAATAAAGAAAATAAAGAAAATAAAGAAAATAAAGAAAATAAAGAAAATAATTAAAAAGTAGAAGTGACTGATCTGCTAATCTTTGTTCCCTTAGATGATAAGTTAAGAGGTCTATCAATTGGCATTGGAAGTTTTTCTATATCATTAATATAGCCAACATATTGTTGAACTTCTGCTATAATTTTAGGGACACACCAACCGGCAACTTTTCCGTTTAGATATGCTATTTGATCTTTAATCTTTTCATTTAAATTTGGTGAATGTTGTAAGAAGATAGATCTCATTACAATCTGTATTTCAACATCACTTTGTCTATCAATAACATATTTCTCTCCTGATTTTTTCCAAACACCATATCTAATCATATTTTGAACTATATCTAAATTATCTCTTGAAAAATATAATTTATTTAATTTTGTTGGTTCATAAATACCGACCATTGTTTCATATTGAAAATCCTTCTTAACGTCGTTTTTTCCTAAATTTTGCCACATAGCAGGTCTCTTTGTTTCTTTCTCAGTTACATTAATAACTCTTCCATTTTGATAATAGTTATTCATATATATATTAAAATTATATTTTTTATTTATTCATAACATCAAAATGAAAAACTAATTATAAATACTCTTAATACCATTTGTTACAACATCTCCATTACGTGTATCTATTAAAGTATCTTTCAATACATTTATCTTCTCATAAATATCAACAGTAAATGTATGTGGTAAATTTAAATTTAATATCCTTCCAAATGGATCGGTAAATATAACTTTAAAAGAAGTTAAATTCTCTAATGGTTGATCTTCAAAAAATAATTCATACTCCTTCCCATTTATCTCATTTGTTCCATAAGGATATTGTTTCAAATAAATTTTCGCAAAAAGATTATTTGTATCTCTCTTCTCTTTTGCTCCAATTTCCGTACTAAAAAATACCTTATCATATTCTTTTTCAATAAATTTATTATTTGTATCACTCGCTCTTATTAAATTTTCTCCATAATTCTCATTCTCTAATTTATTAGGTAATAATTTTATAAATAAAAATGGAACAGATTTAAAATAATATTCTCCATTATAATTTTCCAAATTCAATTTATTTTGAATACTTTTATTTCTTATTAAATTATTAAACAATGTTACTTTATCTATATTCGCTAAATATGGTGAAACTAAAAAATCTTGTGAATTTGTATAAATAAACCTATAAGTAGATGTTAATGAAACTAACTCAGCATATTCCTCATTACTCTCTGTTGGAAATCCCAATAAACTCAATAATGTTAAATTATTTGGAGCACAATATTCATTATTTGACAACTTTGATAAATTTCTATATATTCTAATCGGCAAAGCCCTTCCTACACGGGTTATTTTATTATCATCAAAAGTTAAATTCCCACTATAATTACTAAAAGGACCTTTTTCACTATTTCCCGCTAAAATATCAACTAATGACTGATTATAAATTATATTCTCAGTGTTACTAACTCTAATAACTGTTCCAGATGTATTAAAAAATTCAGCATTTGTATTTCCACTACTAATTTTCAATTCAAATCTTAATAAAAATATATTAGGTGCTGTTCCAGATGTTGGTATTTCAATCTTATCAAATAATCTATATGTACTCACATATTTAGGTATATTTCCTGAATAATTATCTACATAAATTTTCTCTTGAAAAAATGGCGTATAATTTATTTCACTCTCTGTTATTCCACCTATTTTAGACATATTTAAAAATACTAATGGATAAGGATTTATAGAATTATGAAAAATATCAACTATATCTTGTGTAAATGAAACTGTTACATAAACTCTATCAGTTAATAAATCACTACCTCCTACATATGATGTTTTTGTATATGTTGTATCACCGAAAATTGTATCATCACTAATCGTTGTATTCTCTATAAAAGTTTGCGCACATAAAACATTAATTTCCTCTATTTGATTAACTATACTAACTAAACCACTTTTTATATCAATATTTATATTAAAAATTGTATTCTTACCAACCTCTTGTGATCCATAAGGTTTTTCAATAAATTTTCTTGTTAAATCAACAAATGGTTCGGCATTATCTCCTGTATTTTGTGTTGGATCTTTTAATTTAATATAATCAGGGTCTGTTAAATTTTTAATTCCATGTAAATTATTCCTTCTAATATAATCTTTAAAAAATTCAGGAAAACCAGATAAATTAATAAAAGATTCTGGAAATATTGATAAATAAATTAATTCCTTATAATCACAAACATTCACTTCCGCAATATCACTAAAATATATTGTATTATTTTTTGTTGGAATTAAAACATTATCTGAACCGGTTTCAATCAATTCTTTCTTTGTTGGATAACCCCAACAAAAAATATTATTATCTTGATTAACAGCGGGGATGGAATTAGGTATTTGAATATCTTTTAATATAATTTTTTGTATATTCTCAAATTTATTCTCTAAATCTATATCATAATTATTAGGTAATACAAAAAAACTTTTATTTCTATCTTCACTATTTATTGATATTGATGTTTTACGAATTTTAGAATATTTATCCTCTGCTATATCTTTCATAGCATCACTCATAATGGGATATGAATTTTTATTAAAAGCAGATGGAAAAGGTGATCCTTTGAATTTCTTTATATTTATTGTATCTGAACTCAACAAATTAGTATTTAATAATTTATTAACTGGTCTTGAAGTATTTTTTATATAATTATTTACATCTTTTAAATTCTTTCTTGAATTACTTATTTGTTCCTTTGTTAATATTGAACTTGATTGAAACTTATTAGTATATAATAAATCATTATAATTACTCATTATAATTATTTAATACTTTATTTTTTAACTAATTTTTATAAGAAGTTAATTTATTTGAAAAAGATTATTTGAAAAAGATTATTTGAAAAAGATTATTTGAAAAAGATTATTTGAAAAAGATTATTTATTTATTTATTCTTCTTAACTCTCTTTGTAATACCTCTCCTTGTTTTCTTCTTTGTTCCACTAATTTCAACATCACCCACATTATACATCTCCTCCTTATATTCTTTCAAATTTTTCTCATATAACTTCTTAAACTTCTCTAAATCATCTTTCCAAATGTCAATCACTTCCGTTTCTAACAATTCATTATATTCAGTATTCTTCATATCGTGTAGATTTTGTAATTCAGCAATCTTCTTCTTTGTTAATGTCCTAATCATCATATTCAATAGATAATCATATCCTAATTCCCCATTATTCTCTAAATCTCGTGGATTACTCGGGAACTTAATATATTCACGTGTCTCTAATTGCTCGTAAATATCTTCATCCTCTCTTTCAATAATAACAATCTCCTTCGAAATGAATTCCTTAATAAATTTCATTTTCATCTTGTAAATATCCAATTCACGCTTCAATTTTTTAAGAATGTATTCCTTCCTCTTAATATAATATGCAAGACGAACAAGATAAAACTCCTTCAAAATCTTCTCAGCAGAATCGTATTTCGTAAGAATACCACGCTCATTATACAGATACATATTTGTATATGAACTATTAGTCTCATCACTCAACTTCAAAATCTTCTCCAATTTCTTCTTCTCTGTCATCTCAATTAATTCGTGTTGCTTAAATGTTAATGTGAAATTAACCTTTGTTTCAGTTGAATTATTCACTACATTCACCAAACACTGCTTCTTCTTCGCTTTATCATCAGCACTCTTATCATATACTAACCCCTCTAAGTATTCCTTATAATTCTCAGTCCAAGTCCCAATAGGTAATTCAGTGATTTGAATTTTTGTTTCAGACAACTTCACATATTTACCCCTATTCGAATAAACATCATACCCATAATCATTAACCTTATTAAATGTAATATCACCTTCAAAACCCCTAAACCAAGGCTTCATCACATTAACATTCTTCCCATCCATCAAATTGTAAATGTTCTCAATAATTTCAAGTGGATTATGTGATGGAATGTTTGTGCTAAATCCTGTTCCAATACCCTTTGTTCCATTTACCAAAATCATCGGTAAGATAGGAACATAGAAATCAGGTTCAATCTTATATCCATCATCCATCTTATAATTCATCAGAGGACCATCATCAGGATGGTAAATCAATGGTGTAATATCATTCATTTTTGTGAAGATATAACGAGGAGCAGCAGCATCTTTACCACCCAGAAGACGAGATCCAAACTGACCGTTAGGTGCTAATAGTTCAATATTATTCGATCCAACAAAGTTCTGTGCCATACCAATAATACATTCATTTAAACTCTTCTCACCGTGATGATACGCCGCGTTTTCACTAATATAACCAGCGAACTGTGCCACTTTAATCTCTTTCTTTAAATTACGTTTTAAAGCAGAATATAAAACCTTTCTCAAAGAAGGTTTTAAACCATCACAGATAGATGGAATAGCACGCTCACAAGCATAATTCGAGAAGTGGATTAAATCATTATCAATAAACCGGTCATATGTAATAACCTTTTCTGTTTGTTCGATAATATTATCTTTATCATATCCCCTTAACCAACTCTTTCTTTCATCTTTTTTATCAGCACTAAATGCTAAACTTAGAGCATTATCACACTTATTCACCTTAATCTCTTTTCCACTAATATCCATAACCTCTTCATCTTCTGTATATTTAAATACAATCTTCTTATTCTCAAAATCACTAAAATATGATTTACCTTCCTTCGCTGTGCTTGTACCTAAACCCTTGTAATACTTAGGATCACTCCATTTCTTCAAATCATTTTTACTCTTCCAATCATCATATTCAGTAAGAGTATAGAAATTCTTACTATTTTTCTTATTTTTCTTATTTGTAACCTTAACAATAGGTGTAGCAAGAGAGATAATAAATTCATCAATATACATCAATTCAGGGAACAAAGTATGGAATACATTAATCACTAAACCTTTAATGTGACTACCATCAACATCCTGATCGGTGAAAATCATCACACGACCATAACGGAGTTTTTCTTTAAGAAGTTTAATACGCTTTTCACGTCCCTTAGTCTTACTCAAAAGACCAACTGAAAGTCCCAAAATTTTAAGTAGACTGGAAATTTCTTCATTCTTTAAAATCTTTTCCATTTTTGTATCACGAACATTCAAAGGCTTACCCTTTAAAGGGAATACTCCAAAATAATCCCGACCAACTACTGATAAACCAGCAACAGCCAATGTCTTAGCCGAGTCTCCCTCTGTAAGCATTAGAGTACATTTTAATGATTCTGTTGTTCCTGCTTTATTAGCATCATCTAATTTAGGAATTCGTAAATAATTAACTCGTCGTTTTTTATCATTTACAATCCCTAAATTCATCTCTTTCTTCATATCACTCATCTTAATAGCCCTATCAACAAGTGATGTTTTCATAAGTTTTTCAACTTCCTTATCATCCATAACATACTTAGAACCAAAATCCTTTGGCGCTGTTGTTAAGAATTCCTTAATTTGTCCCTTGAAAGATGGATTTACAATCATACTTCGCAAGAATACAAACATATTACTCTTCAAATTCTCTCCTGTAATCTTAATATCTTTCTTTCTTTTGTAACCTTTTTTCTTAATAACATTCAAAATTTTACGGTTAATGTGGTTACATACAGCATTAACGTGTTGCCCTCCATTCACAGTATGAATTCCATTAACAAATGACATTTGTTGAAATGTAACTTCCGGATTAACTACTACACAAACTTCCCAGTTTCCATCATCACTTTGAGAATACAGTTTCTCAACCTTATCTTCAAAGTAATAATTTACATATTTATCTAAACTTTGACAATTTAATTTATTATCATTTAAATAAACACTCACCGATTTGCCAACACAAACAGCGACATCCATTACACGTCGCTTCATTAATCCAATAATATCATCTTCTAAAACCTCCATATTAAAGAAGTTCTTCAAATCAGGCTTAAATGTAATCTTAGTATAAGGCTTTGCAGAACACCGCGTAACCTTTGGCTCTCCAATCTCCATCATATTATTTGAAAAATGCTGAATAAACTTCTTTTTCCTATCAGCATCCACAGTTTCAACTGTGAATTCCGTTGAAAAAATGTTTGTGAGTTTAGCACCAAAACCATTCTTACCACCTGTATATTTCTTTTCATTCTTATCATAATTCGATGAAGTTAATAACATACTAAATATCATTTGTGGAACATATACTTTCTCTTTCTTATGAATTTCAACAGGCATTCCTTTACCATTATTATAAACACTGATAGTATTAGTTTTCTTATCAATATCAACTTTAATAGTTGTAACCTTATCTTTCACTAAATCATTTCCATTCAATCTCGTAAATTGGTCAATCGCATTAACAATAATCTCATCATAGATTTTATACAAACCCGGGACATATTGAATTGCTTTATTAACCACTTTATCATCTTCAAAAATCCAACACTCTGCCTCGGCTTTTTCCAAAGAACCAATATAAGAGTCTGGTAAATCTTTAATGTGATTGTATAGGTCTTTCTTAGAATACGTTTCCTCAATCGATTTATTCATTATATTCAATTCACAGTTCAATTATTCTTTAAATTGATTTTTCATTTTTTTTATTTCTTTAAAAAAAATGAATGAGGTGAAATTAAGAATTTTTGTTATATTTTTTATAGTTTTTTATATTTTTCTTTTATAAACTTCCAAAATATCTTGCTGTTGCGCCAATTGGACCATTCCAAGTTGAACCTAATGAGTAATATGATAAAAGTGCTAAATTCATTAAACCATTAAAAACTTTTGATACGCGAGCAACAATACCATAAACAACAACTAATAACTGTGCTATTCTGCCGTAAGCATCAAATATTTTTTGTGCTATATTATTTAAATCGTCATAAGCACTTTGTTCCATATCTTGTATTTTAGTTCTTATAGAATTAACATCATTAGATATAGAACCTGTTATTTCTGTTAATAAAGATACATTACTATTAGTTGAAGAGATACTTGAATCGAACATAGAAGAAAAAGTTCCTTGTAAGCAAGTTTCAACATTTGATGCTGCGGAAATGCTCGAAGGTCCATAAATAGGATATAGTAACATACCTAAGGGGGTACATTTAATAGAATTCCAATTTTTTTTTACTTTTTTGTTTAAACAGATTATTTTATAAAAAGGTGCTGCTATTGCACTCGCACATATAATACCAGCAATAGTTTGTGTTGCCATAATTAATATTTATTAGATTTTAATTTTCATTATTTATTTCGTTAGTAAAATTTTTATTATTTTTATTTAAATGTAAGTATAATGAGTGAAAATCAAAATACTATTAATTTTTTGAAAGGAATGATTAAAGGATATTTTATTGGAAAAAAAGGAACTAATTTAAACATTCAAAGTTTATTAGATAAGATTAAGGAGTTAATGGAATTAGAAAAGAACAATACAGTTTCATTACAAGAAGAAACCTCTTCTACAACTGAAGAAACAACTGAAGAAACAACTGAAGAAACTACTCAATCAACCCCATTAGTTGCAACTAATCAAGAAACTAATAAAGTCGAAGAACAAAATGATTTATTATGTTTAGAAGTTAATGAAATTAATGTAGAAAAAGTAGATACAGAAGTATTAGAATTAAACAGAAAAATGAAAAGAGCAAGTAATCAATTAAATATTTTAAAACAAAAAAGTAGATCTATGAGAATTAACGACAGAAATAAATTAAATGCTATTTTCAATGGATTAACTACACAGATTAATCAATACAAAAAAAGATTATTTGATATAAAAAATTTTTATGACAAAAATGAAATTAGAACAAAAAAAGAGATATGGAATTTACTAAAACACGCTCAAAAGATAATTGATTTCATCACAAAATATAAAATTGAATACTCAGATGATCCATTAGTATTCAAAAGTATCATATTAACAATGTATAAAAAGAATTTCAATATGATTGATTTACAAGGTAAATTCTTAAATGTTAAAAATATACTTGATTTACACTTTAATGAAGGAAACCTAAACAACTTCGATTTCTATTTTGAAACAATCGATGGAAAAGAATGTATCAATCACCGTGCCAAAAATAGCATCAATTTAAACCAATTAAATCAAGAGAATATCACTACGGACATCATCCGTAAAAAAAATTTGTCTGAAAACTTAGAAAATATCGAAGAAAATGAAGATGAAAACGAAAAAGATGAAGTAACAGAAGACGAAGACGAAGAAGAAGTTGAA
>Ga0209199_1003000_pt1 | contig 17207 bp, 24 predicted proteins | sample COGITO_mtgs_1105_7_FD_184805 | JGI IMG/M metagenome (GOLD analysis project Ga0209199, IMG submission 184805) | Pelagic marine microbial communities from North Sea - COGITO_mtgs_110523 (SPAdes) (version 2) | ecosystem: Environmental > Aquatic > Marine > Epipelagic ...
ATACTAACGGATATGAGGTTCAAAATTATATAGATGGTTCAATTCTGACTATTTCTGATGCGCCTTGGCCAGGATTTACGCCTGATTTATTGAGTATTATCTTAGTGGTAGCAACTCAAGCGAGAGGGAGTGTTTTGATTCATCAAAAAATGTTTGAAAGCCGCCTATTCTTTGTGGATAAATTAATTGACATGGGGGCCAAAATTATCCTTTGCGATCCACACCGTGCTTCTGTTATAGGCCATGATTTTAAATCTACTTTGAAATCTACAACGATGACTTCTCCAGATATTAGAGCAGGGATTTCCTTGCTAATAGCAGCGCTTTCCGCTAAAGGAACCTCGACTATCCATAATATTGAACAGATTGATAGAGGCTATGAGAATATTGACGATCGTTTACGCGCCATTGGTGCCAAAATTGAACGGATAGACTCATGAAGTTAGAAAACGCACTTCAAGCAAGAAGTCTCAGCTCTTGTGAATTGTGTAAAACAACAGAGAACTTAAATATATACACTCTTCAACCTTCAAAAGGCGTCAACTTGTCCGATAGTATTTACGCTTGTGGTAGCTGTGTGTCTCAGATTGAAGACTCTAGTTTAATTGACCCCAACCATTGGCGATGTCTTAACGATAGTATGTGGAGTGAGTTCCAAGCGGTTCAAGTAATTTCCTGGCGGATGCTTAACCGTGTTTTGTCTTCTGGATGGTCTCAAGATTTATTAGATATGATGTATTTAGAGGCAGAGGCCTTAGAATGGGCTAAAGCACTTGGAGATGGCGTTGAAGAGGCTGTTAAAGTAATTCACAGGGATGTGAACGGGGTCATTCTTGAAGCGGGCGATAGTGTTGTATTAATTAAAGATTTAAAAGTGAAGGGCTCTAGCATGGTTGCCAAGCAAGGGGTAGCTGTGAGAAGAATCTCTTTAGACCACGAAAACGCCAATTATATTGAAGGCAAGATTGATGGTCAGCACATTGTGATAATTACACAATACGTAAAAAAACTTTAATTATTTCCCTAAAGCTTCCTTATAGGTTTTAAGACAGCGTTCTCTAGCAAATTTATGGTCAACCATTGGAGTAGGGTAGGTTAGCTCTTGGTATTCAGGCACCCATTTTTTAATGTATAAATGATCCTTATCAAAGTTAGTTACCTGAGTTGTTGGATTAAAAATTCTAAAATACGGAGCAGCATCAACACCACAACCAGCCACCCACTGCCAATTACTAACATTACTAGAAAGTTCAAAATCGTGAAGTTTTTCAGCAAAATAGGCCTCTCCCCATCGCCAATCAATCAGAAGGTGCTTACATAAGAAACTTCCAACCAGCATACGTACACGATTGTGCATGAACCCCGTTTGATTTAATTCTCTCATTCCTGCATCTACAAGCGGGTAGCCAGTAGTGCCATCACACCATTTTTGATACTCTGAGGCGTCATTACGCCATTTAATAGCATCATATTGAGGTTTAAAGCTTTGTGTTACAGTGTGTGGAAAATGCCATAAAATCTGCATAAAAAACTCACGCCATATTAATTCCTTTAAAAACACCGTATTTTCAAATTGAATAGCTTTGGACACTATTTGACGAATACTTACAGTTCCGAATCTTAAATGGGGGCCTAGTTTAGAAGTCCCGTTCACGGCAGGAAAATTGCGTGTAGCCTCATAATTTTCTATAATACTACTATCGATATCAAACGCTGCTACTTTTACTGGACTTGGTTCAAACCCCAGGTCCATTAGCTCAACCCAGTTGTGACTTTTAGTTTGATAGCATTTTTCAAGTAAATCTTCTGACTTATAACTTTTACAATGATTCGCATCAAATGCAGCAAGCCATTTTTTTGAATATGGAGTATAAACTTTATAAGGAAGCCCATCATCTTTAGTAATTTGATTACGTTCAAAAATCACTTGATCTTTATACGAATGAAAGGGGATAGATTTCAACTTTAATAGATCATTAATAGATTTATCTCTAGAAAGCGCGTAAGGCTCGTAATCGTGATTGCAATACACGGAACTCACCTCATAATCACTAAGTAGTTGTTTAAATACCGTTTCAGGAGTTCCGTTGTAAACCGCTAGTTGGCTTCCATAAGATTTTAAAATCTTATTTATTTCAATAAGTTGTTTGTGAATAAATTCAACTCTCGCGTCTTGCTTAGACAAGGAATCAAGAATCTGTTGATCAAAAATAAATACAGGAAGTACAGAGTCATTGTTTTTCAAAGCCTCGTACAAACCATGGTTATCTTGCAGTCTCAAATCTCTTCTAAACCAAAAAAGTGCAACTTTTGAATTCATTAGTACGCTCCAAATAATTCGGTTAATTTTTTCTGTCTGTGCGCGAAAATTTCTTCTAGTTTAGGCTTCACAATAAAGGGGTGTACTAGTTGCCCTAGCCAGCCCATTGGAACTTTATAGTCAATAATATCCTCCATTTCAACGCCGCCATCAATCGCCTTAATAAAATGTTTATGGTGCCATAATGCGTAGGGGCCAAAACGTTGTTCGTCTACAAAATAGTGTTGCTCTTTAACTTGAGTGATTTCGGTTACCCATTTCGTTTTGATTCCTAAAATAGGCGTTACAATATATTGGATAATTTGCCCTGCATACATAGGGCGATCCGCACCTGATAAAATATCAAAACTCATGTAGTCCGGAGTGATAATTTTTAGGTTTTCAGGATTTGATAAAAAACTCCATGCTTTTTCTACACTAATTGGAAAGTTTTGTTTTTTGTGTAATCGGTAAATTTTCATTTTAATTGTATAAAGCGATGTAAAGGTTTAGTGAAGTAGCTACAATTAACCAAATACAATAGGGTAGTACAAAAAACCGTTTGTTCTTAAGTTTGTGTTTGTAAGTCACCAAAAAATAGAACATTAAAAAGGTTAAAAACAGTATATTTAGTAGTCCTAGAATTATTAAGTGTTGATTGAAAAACAAATAATTCCAAAATACATTTAGCACAAACTGAACACTAAAAAGTATTAAAACCTTCTTAGACCTATCAACTTGTACCAAGTAAGTCATGAAGGCAGAAAAAAGCAACATGACACTACTCCATGCAATTCCAAAGACCCAGCCTGGAGGAGACCATGGCGCCTGGTTGAGGTTTATGTACCATTCGGATCGTGGGCCATCGTTCATGAGCCAGGTTCCAATTGCCAATGCACTGAAGTTTATAATAATAAATAGGATGAAACTTTTATAAAATTTCATTTAGCTGTTTAGTTTGTCAATTTCGTCCAATAATTTTTGAGCTTCAGCATATTTTAAGTCGCTTGCAGAGCGGTTTGTTGTTGAAAGCTCATGCCATTCAGACATTAATTTTTTATAACGATCCTGAAGTTTTTCTACTGCAGTCTTTTTCTTAAATATTCCAAACATAGGTTACTTTAGTTGACGGGTTATTTTGCTACTTAAAGGCTTGGTTATTGAGTAAAAATAATCTAAAAATTGTCCTTTGCCATTCACTAGGTACTTATGGAAATTCCATTTCACAGAGGTGTTTTCAACTCCGTTTAAATCCTTGTTTGTTAGCCACTGGTACAACGGATGTTGGTTTTTCCCTTTAACATCCACTTTTTCAGTGATTAAAAAGGTCACGCCATAATTTTTCTTACAAAAGGTCTGTATTGCTTCGGATGATCCAGGCTCTTGTCCTCCAAATTGATTACAAGGCACTCCGATGACCATCAACTTGTCTTGGTAAGTATCATAGAGTTTTTGGAGATCTTTATATTGTCCGGTAAAACCGCATTCTGAAGCTACATTTACAAATAATAAGTATTTTCCTTTGTAGTTATTTAAATCGATAGGGTTGCCATCAATAGCATTAATCTTAATATCGTATAGAGACGTCATGTTTTCTTTAGGTTTTAGTTCTGAAACAGAAGTGAATGAAAAAAGGAGCAGAATGAATAAGGTACTAATTTTTAAAAAGTTCATTATTTTAAAGTTTAAGTGACACAATGCCACAATCTAAATTAAATATTTGCCCTGAAATTGACTTAGACAAATCTGATAATAGATAGGTTGCCATTGCTGCAACTTCTGTTGGCTCTAAGCATTTTTTTAATGGATGCCTTTGAATGGTACTTTCTACCATGCGCTCATTTCTAAGAAATTTTGCTGCAAGCTCTGTATCGGTAATGGTTGGTGCTATCGCATTAACCCTTATTTTGGGTGCTAAGTCTGCTGCAACCGATTTTGTAAGTCCTTCAACGGCTGATTTTGCGGTAGCGACACTAGCATGAAATGGCATCCCAAGCTTGGTAGCAACAGTACTAAATAATACGATAGAAGCTGACTCGCTTTGTGACAATGCTTTTATGTAGGCTTGAATAGTCTTAACAGCACCAATCACATTAATTTCAAAATCTGTTCTAAAATCTTCAACACTTAATCTGTTGAAAGGTTTTAGGTTTATACTTCCTGGACAATAAATTAACCCGTCAGCAGCCTCAATTAAAGGCAAGTCGTCTGTTAATATGTCGCAGCTGTGATGCGATAGGTTTTCGTGTTCAAACTCTGGAGAAGTTCTACTGATGTTAACAACCTGATGATTTGAAAGTAAACTTTCTGTAATTGCTTTTCCAATTCCTTTGGAACCGCCAATGATAATAATTTTTCTCATGCTTGTAGGGGACGTCCTTTTAAACGTTTTTCAATTTTTTGTTTTATAACAGTTAATCGTTTCATTAAATCCATTAGCTTCGGTTCTTTATTGGTCTTGTAAATTTCATTTACACCCAATATTAAACTTTTCACTTCTCTAGAGGCTTCAATTCTCTCACTTGTAGTTTTAAAAGTTAGAGGTTTTAGTTCAAAAGCTTCTGCTTGTTTGACAATATCCATAGTTATAGTTTTAAATAATTTTGTAATTCAGCAATCTTTGCTGAAGTGTTAAAGGTTCCACCATAAAAAGCGGTCACTGTTGCAGAGGTATCATCTTTAATCCCTCTTGATGAAACGCAAAGGTGTTTGGCGTCAATAATCACGGCAACGTCATCTGTGCCTAAGATAAATTTCAATTCTTCAGCAATTTGATTCGTAAGCCTTTCTTGTACCTGAGGTCTCTTTGCATAATACTGAACGATGCGGTTTAGTTTAGAAAGCCCAATAACTTTTCCTGAAGAAATATAAGCGATGTGCGCTTTACCAATGATAGGGACAAAATGATGTTCGCAATTTGAATAGAATGTGATGTCTTTTTCGACTAACATCTGGTTGTATTGATATTTGTTGTCAAACAATGCAACTTTAGGTTTATTAGCTGGATTAAGGCCAGAAAAAACTTCATCTATATACATTTTCGCAACTCTATCTGGAGTTCCTTTTAAGGAGTCATCTTTAAGGTCTAACCCCATTACATCCATAATTTCTTCGAACAAAATTGAAATTTTGGCTTTCTTTTCCTCATCAGTAAGTTTGAAAGCATCTTTTTTCATGGGCGTTTCTAAACCGGTAAAAAGGTGGTCGTCTCCAATTTCGTGATTTGACATACCATTTAATGCATTCGTGTCTTTAATAGTAACTTGATTATTCATGTGTTATTCTAACGCTTTGATATTTTATTATGAGTTATTTGTCGCTGTCTAGTACATTTAAATCTACCAGATTCAAAAGATCTTAATTTTTGATGCTTTGTTTTTCTTCCTTGAACACGAGCGCGCCATAAGCGAAAACTTTTTGGTTTCATGTAGGTGCGCATTAACTTAATAACCTCTTGCTCACTAATTTTAAATTGATGTTCAATAGCTTCAAAAGTGGTTCGATCTTCCCAAGCCATTTCTATAATTCTATCGAGTTCTAAGATACTGAAATTCATGATACAGGAAGTTTATATTGCTCGTCATACTGTATTTTCTCGCTTAGCAATGTACTTAGAAAACCTTTATTCTCGTAAAAGTTTTTGGATTTTTTGAAATGAATAAATTTACCTTGTGCATGTATGCTGATACCATCTGTTTTGTAAATAACCAAATGGTAAAAGGGGATAGCCCAAGTAAAGTTTTGGTGTCCTTTGGTGATGTGAATTAGAATGCCTTTTTTACGCATCTCAATATTGGCGTAATTAATATCAGAAATAGTATTTAAAACAATATTTAAATTAGGGCTTACATTTTCAACAATCATCCGTTTTGAACCAACACCGCGCCGTTTAATAGCTTCAAATATAGTGTAGGGCTGACCAACAAAATTATCGAGTGATTTTTTGTGTTCTTTGTTGTAGTATGTTGTATCTAGAACCAGTTTGTTTGTTTAGTATCCAAACATACATAATGTTGTGACATTTGAAATAACAATTAAACAAATATTAACATTTAATATCAGTGCCTAAAATTTTCCTGGAGAATCTATTATTTCAGAGGCTCTTAGTTTCATTGCGACTAGTTCTTCGCTTGAAAATTTATTTAATACTGAGTACATCATTTTCATTCGAAAATTACCAGCTAATTGTGTGCGTTTATCATCAAGAAAGTTCCAATATAAACTATTGAAAGGGCAGGCGTTTTCTCCCAGACGTTCTTTGACGTTGTATTTACAGTCGCCGCAATAATTACTCATTTTGTTGATGTAGCTACCAGATGACACATAAGGTTTGGTTGCTATGAGGCCTCCATCTGCAAACTGACTCATTCCACGAGTGTTTGGGAGTTGGACCCACTCAAGAGCATCAATATAAATTCCTAAATACCAATCATCAACTTCATCGGGGTTTGTTTGTGTTAACAGCAAGTAATTCCCTGTAATCATTAATCTTTGAATGTGGTGGGCATAAGCATTGTCGAGGGAGTTGTTAATTGTTTTGCTTAGGCAATTCATTTGTGTATTTCCTGTCCAAAAGAAGTCTGGAATGGAGTGGTGATTATCTAGTGTATTTAAGTTTTTATAGTTTGGCATATGAGCCCAATACATACCTCTCATGTATTCCCGCCAACCAATAACTTGTCGAATGAACCCTTCTACTTGAGAAATTGTGATTTCATCACTTTTCATCCTATAATAAGAAAGTACAGATGACACAATTTCTTTTGGACTTATCATTTTTAAATTCATCGCAAACGACAGTCTGGAATGAAATAAATAGACTTCGTTTGTGTGCAATGCATCTTGGTAATCTCCAAAATGAACAAGTAAATTTTCATTAAAATACTCAAGTTGTTGTAGTGATTGAGCTCTGTTTATTGGATATGATAAAGTCAATCCATCAAAACGCCCAATGGTTTCGATGCTACAGTTTTCTATGGATTTTAAAATTGAACCAACCTCATTGTTGAAATTAATAAATGGAGGAATTCCAGGCGATCCCTTCCATTTGTTGCGATTGCTTTTATCATAATTCCATTCTCCGCCTTCAGGTTGTTCGCCATTCATGAGGATGTGGTGTTTTTTCCGCATATCTCTATAAAACCGTTCCATTAGAAATTGTTTTTTACCTTTAAAAAACACTGAAAGTTCATCTCTATTTGTGTAAAAATGCTCTGATTCAACTTCTTGTGTTGTTATTTTAAGAGTTTTGCAAATAGTTTTAAGTTGGGCGTCTAGTCTATATTCATCTGGAGATTGGTATTCAAATTTTGAAATATTTAAAGAGGAAAAAAGGCTATTCAGATTTTTATCTAAGGTTTGATGATTTAACGCATCGTCAAGAGTTAGGTAAACAACGGTATGTCCTTGAGATTCTAAATATTTTGAAAATTCTTGCATGGCGGCAAAAAAACCAACCACTTTTTGAATGTGGTGCTTGACGTAGTCCGTTTCCTGACGCATTTCAAACATGCAGTATGTTGTTTGTTTTGAAACCGTTTTGTACCAAGAATGTTGTCCGTTTAGTTGGTCTCCAAGTATAAGGCGAAGTGTGTTCATTTGAAATTATTTTTAGGAAGCTACTTTTTTTCGTTGACCACTACATTTTTTACTGCAATATTTGACGGATTCCCAGTTTTTTTCCCATTTTTTACGCCACGTAAACGGCCGTTCACATTGCGGGCAAACCTTGGTCGGAAGAAATGCTTTTTTCAATACTTTTTAGTATTTATTTTTTTGGTCTTTGGTAATCGATTCGTTGCTTTAGGGAGGGGAGAGCATAGCCGTCCAATCCATTAATAGCTACAATATTAGCTTTAGAAAGATTTACAAATCCATCGGGTTCTATAATATCATCTTTGATGTATAAATCTTTGATTTCGGCAATTAGTTGAATGGTGTTATTGGCCTTAATTTTGTACTCTTCACAATAAGTCAGTGCCATTTGAATTGGTGCGCCTTTTACAAATGGTGCATGCCAATCATTTTTATATTCTTCTTCCAGTTCTGTAATATCAAATTCTGAAATGCGTTTATCATATTTAGCAGACGTGTGGTGTGCTTGCTCTATAATGTCTAAATGAATGTGATTTACGGTAAACTGACCGGTTTCTTTAATGTTTTCATAGGTGTTTCTAGGGACATCACTGACCGGTCTAAAAACAATACCAAGCAATGGAGGGTTTGAGCCCAAGTGTGTAACTGAGCTAAAAACAGCGACGTTAGGAATTCCATCATTTGACTTAGTGCCAATCAAATTTGCGGACTTAAACCCTGAACAACTATTCATTATATTTATTCTGTAGAGGTGATCTAAATCATCAAAATCTTGCCGTTTTAAGTGTAACATTTAGTAGTTTTTAAATTGATTAATTTTGACCGCAGAAGCTTTCAAGTCAAATATCAAATTATAAAGTCCAAAAAAGGTTCTGTTGATGTATATAAAGTGCTTAGACCCTCTATTCCCATTAAACTTTCTTAGTTCAGTGCTTTTACTGTAACGTTCCGCAAGATCTCCGATTTTATTAAAAAATTCCGGATTAGAAAAGTCAAATATTCCTTCATGAAAAGGGAGTGTAAAAACACTCAAGAGATCGTGAAACATAGCTGTGAAAAAGGTCAATTCTTCCTTAGTGTCAGTCGGAGTTAAAATTTCTAGTTCGTATAGTTTCTCTTTGAACAAAATCGGATTATCGATTATCTTTTTATCAGAGAGCTGAAAGTAAGGTACATAAAATTCATCCGGAATAGACTTCATACACCCAAAATCTAAAGCGATCAGCTGTGCGTCCTCATTAATTAAAAAATTTCCTGGGTGAGGATCAGCATGTACTTTTTTAAGTTTATGAATTTGAAACATATAAAAATCCCAAAGGGCTTGCCCTAATTGATTCGCTTTTTTTGCATCAGAATTGTATTTGGCAAACTCAGAAAGATGCTCTCCCTTCATAAAATCCATTGTAATAATCCGATCTGAAGAATAATCTTCGTAGTATTCTGGAAATAATAGATTAGGAATATGAACGCAAGATTTAGCAATTTCTTTACTTTGTGAAATTTCAAGATCATAATTAGTCTCCTCTACTAATTTGTCTTCAACTTCTTGAAAGTACTTGTCAGAATCCGTTCCTTTAATGTTGAACATTTTAATGGCAATTGGTTTCACCAAAGCCAAATCTGATTTGATGCTATCGGCTACTCCTGGGTATTGTATTTTAACAGCCAGTTTTTTTCCGTCTTTTTCAGCGATGTGTACTTGGCCAATACTGGCAGCATTTACGGACTCTGAGTCAAATTCATCAAATATTTGATTTGGGTGATTCCCAAAGTATTTTTTAAAGGTCTTTATAACTAGTGGAGGAGATAAAGGAGGAACAGAAAATTGTGCTAGTGAAAACTTATCTACATAAGCCTGTGGTAAAATACTTTTTTCCATACTCAACATTTGAGCGACTTTTAAGGCACTTCCTTTAAGTTGTTTTAGGCCTGAATAAATATCTTCAGCATTGTTTTTGTTTAGGTTTTCTTTTGCCTCTGATTCAGGTTTAATCATTTTCTCTCCGTAATACTTAAGGTAGTTAACTCCGACCTTAGCACCAGTTGTAACGAGTTTTCCTGCTCGTTGAATTTTTGAAGTTGGGATGCTGTTTATTGACTTCATTTAGTTCATACTGATTTTTTCCTTGATTAAAAACTTCCCAAAATCAACAAAGCTTTTGAGTGGTGATATATTAATTAAATCAAAACTAGCATTGACAGATTTCTCGATAAAAATATCTGTTTTCTCAAAAGACTTAGAGGTGTCGTCTAGCCAAAACTTTAGAGTAAGCATGAGTTGAATCCAATAGGTTTCCTGAACAACACTGTCCTTAATTTGTTCTAACTGTTTGTTTTTTATTTGAAGTACTTCGATGTCTAATTGATCAATGTAGTTAAGAAATACAGCACGTAGTTCTTTAAGCTTCTTTAAGTTTTCAAGTTTGTTTTTCCCTTCGCTTAAAGCGTACACGACATAGCTTCTGTTGGCTGTTAGGTTTTCAAAAAATGTAAAATAGAAACTTAGTAATTGATTTCTAGAGTCGTATGACGTGTAGTCTTTACTTGATTCTAAGGTTTCTATGGTGTTGGTGAAAAATTGTGTAAAAATCGCTTTTTCAAGGGTTTCAAAGTTTCCAAAGAATTTATAAAATTCGGCTTCTTCAAATCCATTTGATTTTGAGAACGAATAAATTGATTTTGGAGCGTGATTATGTTGCAGTACATAATCCATGTAAAGCTCAATTAAGTTGTTTTGGGTGATCGATTTCTTTTTTGCCATAATGTGTTTAGGTTATGACGCAAAAATACATGTTGTTTAAGGTAGTATTTATATAATTAAACAAATATTAACATTTGTTATCACAACAATTTTCATCCTTAACGAGCTTACAGCTATAAACAGCTAAAAACATCCCTACAAAAGGCGCCGTCAGGTAAACCCAAAGATGTAAAAAGTTTCCAGACGCTAGAGCAGGTGCCAAGGAGCGAATAGGGTTCATAGAAGCTTTTGTAAGAGGTCCTGCAAACATCGCTTCTAACAGAATAACACTTCCGACAGCGATTCCTGCTATTGGGCCAATCTCTTTGCTTCCTGTAGATACATTTATGATGACTACCATGAGGAAAAAGCTAAGAAGTAATTCTATGACAAACACCTTTAAGGGCTCTATGGTTGGAATTGTTGCGCCCAAATCACTTTCAGGAAACAAGAACAGCAAGGTAAATGAAGCTGTTATAGCTCCAAGGAATTGTGCAGTTATATATTTTGGAACTTCTCTCCAGCTAAATTTTTTTGCTACAGCAAAGCCAAGAGTTACAGCAGGATTAAAGTGTGCACCTGAAATATCTCCAAAGGCATAGATCATTGACATAACGATAAGTCCCCATGTTATAGCAACTCCTGGATGTGTGATGATGCCGCCGGTAAAATCATTGATAACCATAGCGCCACAGCCACAAAAAATCATACTAAAAGTTCCTATAAATTCTGAAAGGTATTTTTTCATTTATTTTTTTTTCAAATATACAATCTAATTTACTTACATTTAAGTTCCCAAATATACTAAAATGTTAAAAAAAACTATTGTAAACACCTTCTTTGGTGTGAATTCAAACCGCTTCATTCTTGATGCCATTATGTATGTAGATTCCCTCTCACGTTATTTATTAAAAAAATAGATTATGCTAAAAAAAATATTTGGCAGTGCGCTATTTGGAGTGGAGGCATTTACCATTGCTATTGAGGTTAATGTAGATAAAGGTATCGGCTATCATTTAGTGGGTTTGCCAGATAATGCAATAAAGGAAAGTAATTTTCGTATTGCTGCGGCACTTCAAAATAACGGCTATAAAATACCAGGAAAAAAGCTCATTATTAATATGTCTCCTGCTGACATGCGTAAAGAAGGGGCTGCTTACGATTTGCCGTTAGCTATGGGGATTTTGACTGCATCTGAGCAGATTAAAGAGGACTGTATAGAAAGCTATATTATAATGGGTGAGTTGTCACTTGACGGGAGTGTGCAGTCAATCAAAGGCGCTTTACCGATAGCGATTAAGGCTCTTGAAGATGGTTTTAAAGGGTTTATTTTGCCCAAAGACAATGCCAAGGAGGCGGCTATTGTTGAGGGTTTAAATGTTTATGGAGTGGAGCGTATCTCTGAAGTGATTAATTACTTTAATAAAAAAGAAGATTTAGTCCGAACGATAGTTGATACCCGTGCCGAGTTTCAGAAAGATTTAGCTCATTCTGAATTTGATTTTTCCGATGTAAAAGGTCAAGAAAGTATAAAACGTTGTATGGAAATTGCTGCTTCAGGGGGGCATAATGTTATTTTAATTGGACCTCCAGGTTCTGGAAAAACAATGCTCGCCAAGCGTCTTCCTACAATTTCCCTCCAATGACACTTCAGGAAGCGTTGGAAGCCACAAAAATACATTCGGTTGTCGGACGTGTGGGTTCGCAAAAAGGATTAATAGCACAGCGTCCATTTCGTTCGCCTCACCATACCATTTCAAATGTTAATTAATATGTTGTGTACATTTAGTATATTAGTGACCTAATCGAAAAGCTATGTTAGGAATTTATACTAGGTTGTCTAAACAAGATGAAGAAAGCAACTCAATAAACAATCAATTAAGGGAAGGTAAGCAATTCGCTGCGGATTTTCATTATTCAGATATTAAGATTTACAACGAGGGCGAGGGAGTAAGTGGGGGGCTGGATATTGTTGATAGACCGATGTTAAAAGAATTAATGGGAGATATTAAAAGTGGTTTAGTTACGTCTTTATGGGTAAGAAACCAGAACAGACTTGAGAGAAACAGTTTAACATACGCAACATTCGTTCAGACTGTTAAAAGTTATAAATGCAAGGTTTATTTCAATGGCGTTTTACAAGACTATAATAACCCTAATGACAACCTTCTAGGTGGGATATTGTCTCAGCTAAATTCTTATAAACTAGAACTACAATCCGAGCAAACTAAAAAAGTCTTAAGGGATAATGTAATTGCTGGTAAATCACACGCTAGAATTCCATACGGGTACACTAAAGACGAAAACAATTTTCTAATAATTGATAAAGACGAGGCTAAAATCATTAAAAAGGTCTATAAATGGTCTCTTGAGGGAATAGGAACAAATAAAATTGCCGATAGATTAAATGAATTGGGAGTGCCAACAGCATATAATAAAATGCAGGGCACTTTAAAAGTCATAAATAAATACGATAAACAAGATATTACAACCGTTAAAAAATCTGAAATAAAATGGAGTGGGAATACCGTTAGAGGCTTTATTAAAAACTCACATTATAAAGGGGTGAGGGTGTTTTCTGGAAATGAATACAAATGTCCAGCGATATTTGAAACTCAATATTGGCAGCAAGTAAATGATAACCTAAAGAAAAACGCTAATAATTCTGGTAAAGTTGTCTCTCATAAATATCTACTAAAAGGCTTATTAAGGTGTGGTAAATGTGGGAGGAATATGTACGGAAGAACTAGGGTTAATAAAAGAGATAATTATTATTTGTGTTCTTCTAAACGTCACAAGCATTTAAACTGTGGGAATAGAAGTATAAATATTGATTTTTTAGAAAAATTCATAATGAGCAAATTTTTTGGAGACTATAAACTTTACGATAAAGTAAAAGAGCATTTTAATAGCCTCAATAACAATGAAGATTTGGATAGGTTAGGGGATAAGCTAAAAAGCCATAAAACTGCCTTAAAAGGTCTTAAAAACAAGATTAACAAGGTAATGGACGCCTATGAGGAAGGGCAATATAGTTTAAATCAATTTGCTACAAGAAAAAAGGGTTACGATGCTAAAATTTTAGATGAAACTATAATAATTAATAATCTTGAAAGTCAAATTAAAAACATTAAAGGCGTATCATCTAAAAACACTCTTGAGGGATTAAAGCTAAAAGAAAATCTCACATTTAATAGTAAAAGGAAAGTCTTGCACGAATACATCAAGAATATAAGAATTGAGTATTTAGATGATTACTACTACATCGAAACTAATTTCAATATTGAAGGCTATAAAGAACGTAAAGAATTAGTACATAAAAGCTATAAGTATTTTATGCTAGGAAGTCGCAAATACTATCTAAAGGCTAAACCTGAGAAAACAACACTTGAAAGAGTTTTTGAAAAACTAAATAATAAGGATTTTTAAATGATATAATTAAATAGCTGTGTAGCGTTATGTAATTGTGCATAACTTGACGCTAATAAACTATACCTTAATTAATAGATGATTATTATTTGATATATTTGAAGTATAAACCAATTTATTATGAAGAATTTTATTTACTTATTTTTAGCAGTAACAATCTTCGCTTGTTCAAGTGATGAAAGTGATAGTAACGATAATAGCTCTACTAATGGGTTGCTTGTTGATACAGTTCAATTATCTTGTTTAGAGATGTCTAACCAAGAACTAACCCAAGTAGAGTTCACATCCAGTTATAACTATGATGGAAATAAGTTAGTGTCTATCGATTTTTCTAAAATAAACGGAGAAACTGCAACCACAAATTACACATATAATGATAATAACCAGTTTTCAGCAGTTTACTTTTGGGGAGGTGATTATGAAGAATATGAATATGATGAACTTGGGCGTTTGATTGTTAGAACCTATACTGATGTGGATGAAAGTATAATTCCAGTTATAAGAAGGAGCGTTTTCTTGTATAACCAAGATGGAACTGTGAGAACCCGTTATAATAATGGAAATACAGAGCCAACCGAGATTAGTACATTTGACCAGAATGGAAATTTGATTTCTACAATTTTTATTGACGGCTCAAATAATAATGAAACTCGTTCTTATACATATGACAACGCTAATAGCCCTTTTAAAAATATGACAGGACATTTTTTCGAAGGAAGTTATAGCTACAGCTTTCCTGCTTTATTTAGTGGAGGTAACAATGCACTTACAGTTGAGAATGAGAACAATAGATATTTTTATACTTATAATGACAATAATTATCCTATAAGTGTTAATTCCCCTAATGGAATTTATAGTTATTCAAATATTCAAGCAACAATAACCTACAAATAACAATATTTATACACAATGAAAAAACTTTTACTTCTCTCCGCTTTATTAATATTCGCTTGTTCAAGTGATGATGAAAGTGAAGAAACTTTTTTAGAGAGATATGATGGAATTGTTTGGGAGATAAATGACGCATCAAACAATATGACTGAGGATTTAATAATGTTCAATAATGAAACTCAAGGGTGGATTGAAAAAAGTACTAATAATTCAATTGATGAATTTTGTTATGATTATGCTTTTGGAGTGCCATTTGATGTTTGCATAGAGAATACTGATGCTTGTGTAACTAATATTGCAACAATAATTGAAAATTTAGGTAACAGACTTAAATACCAAGTTACTGAAATAGACACCGAAAATTCTCTTTCTTCTGGTGTTTTTTTTTCCTATACTGTTCTTTATGAGGTAAGTGAACAAGCTAATGATATGAATATTACCCATACAACCATAAATTCATTTTTTCTTACAGCTATTCGTACTGATATTGCTCAAATTTCTTGCAACTAGCTTCACAAACTGTAATCCTGACTAATAACCTAAGGCGTGGATAGCTTTACTTATGGCTTCTTCTTCCTCAAGTCCTAAGTATTTGCTTGTTGTGGCTATATTCTTATGTTTTAATAGTGATTGAACAAGTCTTAAGTCTTGACTTCTGTCAAATAGATTATGAGCTGCCGCCTTCCTTAAACTATGACTACCAGCTACATCGACAATCTCACCCATTTTACCGAGCTTATTAGCTACTGAAATACGCTTAGAAGCCCATACTCGAGAGAAGGGTTTCTTTACTTTAGGGTTATAAAATATTTTATCGCCATAATATCCGTACTCTAACTTTAACCATTCTCTAGTTATGTCTATCCTACTCTTTAGTTGAGCTGAAATAACCCATTTATGATGAGCATTAGACTTCGTTACATAATAATTGAGTGCAAATACGTTAGGTCTATCTTTCATTTCTTTAATGTCGCTATAATTCATTATCAATAAGTCTGAAATTCTTGCTCCGCTTTCTAAGCCAAGCATTAACACTAGACCAAACATTCGATTTGATAACTTTAATCTGCTATCTGTTTCTTTTTCGCATTCGCTCCACAATGTGTAAGCGTATTTTTCTGCATTGTGATAGCTTAATTTCTCTGTCTTAGCCATTTTTTTAATTTTTAATTTGTTACAAATATAGTTAAACTTGTTTATATAATGTTGATAAAGTGGGGTTAAATATAAATTCAAATCATTTATTCACTGTAAACTTGTATACGGAAGGGTTCTTAAGTAAACGAGTTGTTTAATTCAAACACAGTAACCCCAGCAACCTCACTTACAATTCTGTTAGGAAATTCATAGCATTTTAGCCTACTATTATAAAATGAATTCAAACTTGACGCATTAATTTGGCGTTTGATGAAAAGAGAGAAAGCATCAATGTTTATACGCCAAACCTTTACGCCATTTTTAGTAGGAGCTATTTGTAAGTGATATGCTGGTTTTATATTATTTGTTCTTTTATTAGTCCATTTGTTTATTTCGGAGTGCTTATCGCTTTCGTGTCTATTTAGAGTAAATGAATTGTAGTCTTTATTTCTAACCCTCAACGATACACCAACACAACGACCTTGTATCTTAGCGGTTAAATCTATACCTGTGGACTTATCAATCATTGTTCTCGCGGTACTTTCTATTTCTGTGGCGTTGAGAACGTGCTTGATAGCCTTGTAATAACGTTTAAAGCCTTTTTCCTCTAACTTGAAACCTTCTATATAATCAATATTTAAACCTCCTCTATTTTCCACCTAGTAAATCTTTAAAAACGAAGTTTTCATCTAGTATATTTCTATGCGTATCTATAACTTCGCCGTCATCTCCTACGAAAGATATTTCTATTTCACGTGGTGGCTCTTGGTCTGTAATTTGCTTCTCAATTGATAATCGAGGCAGCGAATATTTCAGTGAGATATCAAGTAACTTTATTTTCTGTGATACATTAAGGCTCTCGTAGTTTAAGTCATTTATAATTTTATTTACTAATTCGTGCAGGCTACCACGCAATGACACACCAAGTGCAGTACCCCTCTTAGATATTTTCCCAGCTTCTTTCCCACTTTCTGAATTAAATTTCATTAATCGTTATTTATCGTTATATTTATCTTCTAATCTTTAAAACTTTATATTATGAAACTTCCAAACTTTTTAATTCACACATTTGCTGCCGTAGGTGTTATTTCTTTAATCTTCTGGTCTTGTGCTGCT
>Ga0209199_1003018_pt1 | contig 17121 bp, 15 predicted proteins | sample COGITO_mtgs_1105_7_FD_184805 | JGI IMG/M metagenome (GOLD analysis project Ga0209199, IMG submission 184805) | Pelagic marine microbial communities from North Sea - COGITO_mtgs_110523 (SPAdes) (version 2) | ecosystem: Environmental > Aquatic > Marine > Epipelagic ...
AACGTGCTCGTTAACAGTGCTTTTACTGCAATATCAGCGGCTAACTCCACTGGCCACTTATAGACACCGGTCCCCATAGAAACAAAGGCAATGCTTTTTGCGTTAGGTACTTGACTGTGCAGTGCCAGGGCAGATGCGTAGGCATTATAAAGCTGCCGCCTCTTAAAAAGCATTGTCAGGGCTGTTTGCGTAACTTGCCAGGCGTTGTATTGAAATGCTTTTTTATCGCTTTTCCGAAAGCTGCCTCAGAGGCGTAACCAGCGGTTTCAGCAATACTGAACATTGAATCATTAGTATGTTGCAGCTTGGCCTTTGCTTTCATCAAACGTGTATTGGTTAGATAGGATTTAGGGGTGTGTCCGACCATATCGACAAACTTTTGTGTAAAAGCGGTGCGCCCCATTGCAGATGCCCTGGATAGCGTCTCAACAGTCCATTTTTCATCTGTTTCTGTGTGGATCAGATTCAGCGCTACACCTATGTGGGAGTCGGAGAGGGCCGCCATATAGCCATTGGAATGTTTCTCCTTGCGGATGTGCTCTCTGAGCAGTCGAATAAAAAAGACTTCTGCGATGTGATCAACTATAAGCCGCTTTCCGGGCTGTGACCCGTATGACTCATCTACCATGAGACTTGTCAGGGTCTCGTGCTTACGCAGATCATCATTTGACTTCGAACGGGCCTGAATAAAACAGGGCAGACTTTCAAGAAAGGGGTGTTTGATAGAAGAGTCATAGAACAGTGTGCCGCTTAGCAATATTGTAAGCTGTTCGTCCTCCGGTGAGCCTTCCTCAGCTGAGGCCCCCATTGAAGCCCCCTTCTGGAAAGTCTCCCCCCAGGGGCCGCTATCCGGAGCAGAGACTATTATTGCTCCCGTTTTCAACAATAAGAGACCGTCATCGCCCGACACTTTGACGACATTCTCTGCATCCAGCGCCTGGCTGCCGGGGCTATCACTGATCCAGTGGGCGCCTCCCGTGGGGAAGGCCACGCTATCACCCGCCTGCAAAAGCACCAGATCATTGCCATTGCTTTCTCGCAGGTAGCAGTGACCTTGTATGACGGTATGAAAAATACCTTGAGGTCGATAGATAATTTGCATATTCCAATGCGCACCCAATGCTCTGCAAATGTATATCTTTGCGGAAAGACGAATTGAGTTTAAAAGGTCAGATAAGGCGTCCATTAGCTATATTCTAACTTTAATCTAATCTTGCCGGCTATTACGGCTGCATCACTTTGGTAAAAAAGACAAGAAGTACGGTAAAACCAACGTTTTCATACAGCGCAATCAAGGCGACACTAAATTCATTGAAAAACCTTAGCCGCCTGCTTGGCGGTATAAGCTGGGGCTGAATGCTAGTGAACCTAAAAAATCTTTACCTCGCCTTTGTTGTTATTTCCATAGTGGCATTTATGGCAACTATGGGTCCACAACTGGCCGCTCACAGCTTTAATCCTATAACCTTAATGCACACGCTTATCAGCACACCTATCTCCACGGGCATGACGCTTAATGTGGCGATCGCTTGTGTCTGTTTGATGATTTTAAATCATACTGAAGGCCGAGTTTTAGGCATTAATACCTGGATCCCTTTTCTTGCACTTAATTTCTTTGGCATTGCCACCGGTCTGTCAGTTTATTTATATCTTCGCGAGCGAATTAGAGAATAAGTGTCAATTTATCGTTTGAGATGCTAATGAACATAATCTGAGAAAAAGTAAAAATTAATTAGAGGTTTTAAGTGGCGAATATCAAGCTTTATGGTTACGCAACCAGTCCCTATGTCCGGAAAACCGGGTGTTTTCTTTACTACAAGGGAGTTGATTTTACCCACGTTCCGGTTAATCCACTCAAAACCAAAGCTACCATTGGACACACCAATGGTAGACAGGTACCAGTGCTGGAAATAAACGGCGAGTGGCGACGGGAGTCCTCTGACCATGCCCGTTGGCTGGATGAGCTCTTTCCTGAAAAACCGCTTTATCCATTGGAGCACCGAGAAAAAATCGACGAAATTGATCGCTGGATAAGCGACACCTACCTGACAAGTCTTTTTAGGCCCGCCATTGATGGCGACTTTAACAGGCAATTTGTGTCCAGAGCGTGGCGCCTGGCCGCACTTGTGAGCGCAGATACACCGCTACCGTTACCCGTTCGCCTTATCTGGCCAATTGGGCTTCGAAAAGCATCTTTTATACAGCACATGGCCCAACATATGGATCTCACCAAGAGCCTTGATGACATGCGAGAACGCATTTTATCAGAGCTTGTGGGGCACATTGGTGATGGCCCCTTTATGGGGGAATTGGATCAACCCAGCATGCTGGATTTTGCGGTCTTTCCACAACTTGTATTTGGCTACATGTTTGGCCTGGAAGAACAGTGCAGCGCGGCAAATTACCATCCTGCTATCAAAGCCTGGTTGCAGCGCGTTGCTGAACACTTGCCGAAAAATCCGACGCTGGCAGCCGACAGGATGCAAGTCCAACCACTGTCCGGCGCTTTCGCCTGACACATTTCATAGTAAAAAATTATAAGTTGGATGTTTGATGAGAATGATGAAAAAAACCTTGATGGGTGTTGGCGTTTTGGTCGTGGCTGGGGGCTATTTACTGTCACAGTATTGGTTTCACTTGCCGGGCATTATTTCAAATCTAGTGTCTCCCATTGCGGCGCATCAAACTGTCGTCTGGGAGCAGGGTCCAGCCGAGCCTCAGTCTGCTGGCGGCATGGGCGAACAGCCACCTAATGTGCTGCTGATTGTTGTAGACGATCTGGGTTTCAACGACATTACTTTCTATGGTGGAGGTGTCGGCAAGGGCAGTGTGCCAACGCCTCAGATTGATTCGATTGCCGCGCAAGGAATCCATTTCTCTCGCGGCTACACCGGCAATGCCTCCTGTGCGCCTTCTCGCGCAGCGCTGCTCACCGGTCGATATCCTACGCGGGTTGGTTTTGAATTTACGCCGGCCTCACCACAATTTATGAAAATGATCAGTGGTGACAGCTTCAAAGAGGAAAATGCCGAGAACTATCCAGACCCTGGCTCGCTGGGCTTGCCAGGAAGTGAGCTTACCTTGCCTGAAGTGCTCAAGGAGAAAGGTTACCACTCGCTTGCGATTGGGAAATGGCACCTTGGTTATAATGATGGGCTAACGCCCAATGATCAGGGTTTTGATGAGTTCCTGGGGCTTCTGGGCGGCGGCGGGCTGTACTTGGAACAGGACGATCCTGAGGTTGTTAATTCAAAGCAGACATTCGACCCCATCGACAGATTTCTGTGGCCCAACCTCCCCTATGCGGTGCGGTTTAACAGGGGTGAACGATTCAAGCCCGATTCCCATATGACGGATTACCTGAGTCGCGAAGCCATCAAGGCGATCGAGGCGAATCGTAACAGACCCTTTTTTATGTATCTGTCCTATAACGCACCCCATACGCCTTTGCAGTCTGAAAAGCGTGACTATGACGCTTTAAGCCATATCGAAGACCACACGGAACGAACCTATGCGGGCATGATTCGTGGTCTGGATCGAGGCATTGGCCAGGTCTTGGCCGCGCTGGAGAAAAATGGCCTCTCGGACAATACAATGGTGATTTTCACATCGGACAACGGCGGCGCTGATTACCTTGGCCTGCCCGACGTGAACAAGCCCTATCGTGGTTGGAAGATGACCTTGTTTGAAGGTGGCATTCGTACGCCGTACTTTATTCGCTGGCCAGAAAAAATTGCCGCGGGTAGCCAATACAAGTCGCCCGTCGCTCATATCGATATCTTTTCGACGGTACTTGCCGCCGCAGGCCTTGAAGCACCAGCAGATCGCGTGATTGATGGCAGGGACATCCTCGCCACAGCGCTCGATCCAAAACAGCCCCCGCTTGATCGGCCATTATTCTGGCGCTCTGGTGGCTACAAAGTGGTACAGCAAGACGGTTGGAAGCTGCAGTTATTGGAGCATAACGGTAAAACCTGGCTGTTCAATCTTAATGAAGACCCTACCGAGCAAAACAATCTTTCCACCTCACATCCGGAGAAACTGAGTCAGCTTCGTGAAGTACTCTATTCGCTCGATGGCCAAATGGTGGAGCCCTTGTGGCCATCGCTTGCGGACGCGCCAAGGGCGATTGACTACACGATTGATAAGCTCCCCGACACGGATTACGAAACGGTTATCTGGGAGAATTAACGGCTTATGTATTATCTCTATGGTTCGCAGTTCTCGGCCTTTAGCGCCAAGGCGCGCTCTTATCTGATCAAACAAGGCATTGCTTTTGAGGAGCGTGCTGTCGGTCATCCCCGTTTTGTCGCGGATATCATTCCCACCACGCAGCGGATGATGATTCCTGTGCTGGAGACTGACGATGGCCTGTTTGTGCAGGACACCTGCGATATTCTGGATTGTCTCGACCAGCGAGGTTTGGAAACACTACCTTCGCGACCCGAAGGTGCCGTGGCCCGCGCCGTGACTCATTTATTCGAGCTCTTTGGTGGTGAGGGACTACTGCGGGCCGGCATGTTTTATCGTTGGTTTTTTGATGAGCAAAACATGCCCTTTATCGAGCAGCAATTTGGTCTGTTTATGGCGCCCAGTCTGCCCGCAGATCAGCGCCGGGAGCTCGCCCTCAGTCTAACGGGTGCTATGCGGGAGCGAGCGGGGGCATTGGGGGTAAGCGAGGCGACGGGCCCGGCTATCGAAAAAAGCTTCCTGGATTTCCTCGCTGCGTTTAATGAACACCTAGAGCAGCATCCCTATCTGCTTGGTGCGACGCCCACCTTGGGTGACTATGGTTTGCAGGTCATGCTCTATGCGCATTTGGCACGCGATCCCTATCCGGCTGCGATACTAAAGAATCGGGCGCAAGCGGTTGTGCGCTTTACCGAGCGTATGAACCAGCCCGGTGTCTGTGCGCCTGAATACATCGATTATGCGGAGGGATTTTTTGCCGATGGCGAAGTGCCCGACACACTCAAGGCATTGCTGAAACTGCTGGCTGTGGATTACTTGCCTGAGTTTGAGGCCAACATTGATTTTCACAACCAGTGGCTGGACGAGAACGCGGTAGTGGCGGGCGCCCCTGTTTTTTCTGACCCACAGCGCCCGACACTCGGATTTATGCGCTTCAAATTGCGCGACACCGAAATTTCCTGCAGTTCACGCAGTTATTCGCTGTATGTTCTGCAGCGCCTGCAGGACTGGGTTGATCAGCTAAGCCCGGAGCAGAAGAAAGCTGTGTTGCAATTATTTAACGAAACCGATTGCATGCCCTTTCTGGAAAAACGTTGTAGCCGCAGAGTGGAGCGGGCGAACTATAAGGAAGTTTGGGGTGAAGCAATGCGCCCATTTGGCGAATAACAACGGTAAAAAATCGGAATGACTTAATGTTTGATATTTTTGTAGAGCGAGTGATTGATAAGGATATTAATTATCTTTTTGATCTTTTTGCTAACGTCGAGGGATATTCTAGTTTCAGGGGCGTACAAAGTGCAGAGCTTTTGGAACCAGGCGAATCAGAAAAATATGGGCTTGGCGCTTTGCGTTGCATCCACCTTGGGGCAATGAAAATTGAAGAGCGAATTACCTGTTTTGAAAAGCCATACCGTCTCGATTATCTGATCGAAAATTCCAGTCCCTTGCCATTTAAGCACGAGTTGGGGTCGATTAGACTGCAGGAAGACAAGGGCAAAACCAAAGTGACCTGGATTTCCAAAGGCACCATCGATATACCCATACTGGGAGCCTTGGTGCTGGATAGAATTTTTGAGCGTAAAGGCAATCAGAGTTTTGGTTCATTGTTAAAACAGGCATCTCTGCGATAGCTGTAAGAGCGGATTGCAGTCGCGGGTATTTTACTTTGGGTCATATTGACTGCCCGCGGAAAACGGCCCTGTCGCCAGTTATTGGTTTTACTAAATTGAGGAATAAAAAGCTATGCTAAACGCCCTGCAACTTGAAGTAACTTTTCTGTTTGCCGCAATTTTCGGCATTCTACATGTGGTTTTTACCCTGAGGGTCGGCTTATATCGGTATTCAAGCGGTATCAGCCTGGGCGATGGTGGGGATAGATCGTTGTTAAAGCGCGTTCGTGCCCATGCGAATTTTGTTGAAACTGTGCCGATGGGTTTATTGTTATTGTTGTTAAATGAGCTTAATGGCTTGGCAGAAAGTGCTTTGTTCATTCTCGGCTCGGTTTTTCTATTTGCTCGTTTGGTTCATTACGTGACGATTATCTCTCGCCTCTTGCCTGTTTTTATGCGCCCATTATCCATGATAGCTACCTTGGGTGTGATACTGCTTAGTGCCATTTTGCTGCTTGTTAAATAAACAAGAGAAATCAAGCTACGTCAGTTCCCTGCCTCTTGTGAACCTTAAGCAGATTCCCGAAGGCGTCATAGGAGCCGGGCTAAGCTCCAGTTAAATTGGGAGAAAAAGGAACAGAAATACGGTAAAAGCAACATTTTCTTGAGATGTAATTAGGGCGAAGCTAACGTCATCTAAAAATCGCAGCTGCTCGGGTGGCGCCTTAGTTAAGTTGTGTTGCCAGGTCTCTCGCTCAAGTGAAAAATGAATAGAGGTGTTAATTGCTTAATGTCAAACTGTACGGTTACTCAACAAGTCCCTTTGTGCGCAAAGTTGGCTGCTGTCTCTATTATAAAGATCTACCTTTTGAGTTTATTCCCGTCAATCCGATGGAGCCCAAGGAGATCGCCTTCACTGGGCAGACTCAGGTTCCCGTTTTGCAGATCGGTAATGAGTGGCGAACTGATTCTACTCCGCTCGCGATTTGGTTAGACGAATCATTTCCTGAAAAGCCCCTGCTGGGTAAAACTCCGCAGGAAAGGGAAAGTATTTTAGCGATGGATTCATGGGTAACAGATAGTCTTATTCTGGCTGGCTTCCGATCCGCTTATGAAGGCGAGATGAACGCGAAGTTTCGACATCGCGCATGGCGGCTCGCCGCAATTGTCAGTAGCCAGACGCCTTTACCCGATGAAATGCGCAACGCCTGGCCTGACCTATTGAAAACGGCGCCTTTTATTAAACATATGATGTGCCATGCAGACGAATCAGAAACCTTATCAGAAATGCTAGCGCGTGTTCCTTTGCAGTTGATTGGAAATTTGCAGGGAGGGCCATTTTTCGGAGGCCGAAAAGAACCATCACTCGTCGATTTTGCCATATTTCCGCAGGTGGTATTTATGTACATGGTGGGTATAGATCAGCATTTAGGGCTTACGCTCGCTCCGCCGTTGAACAACTGGCTCAATAACATGAAGCCGTTAATGCCTAAGAATCCTTTGCTGGTACCTGATTTTATGATCGTTAATGACTTGCCATGAATAATTAATATCGAAAAGTATAGCAAAACTATTAGTCAGAACAATAATCACAAAAAGAGAGAAGAAAATCATGAAAATTCGCAAACTTAGGATGGCTGCAGCCGCAGCACTCATCAGTCAGGGTGTGATGGTGCAGGCTCAAACGACTTTGGAGGAGGTTGTTGTCACGGCTCAGAAACGCGCCCAGAGCATTCAGGAAGTGCCCATTTCCATCACGGCATTCAGCGGTGAATATCTGGAGGACAAAGGAATTCAGAAGATTGCGGGAGTTGCTCAGCTTACCCCCAATTTCAACATCGCTGGTTCAACACAACCCGCCGGTGCCCGTATACAAATACGCGGCATTGGCGCAGCCGGAAGTAACGCTATTGAGTCCAGCGTCGGTGTGTTTATCGACGGTGTGTATTATCCCCGCCCCGGGTCTGTGCTTGGCTTGCTGAGAGATGTCAGTTCCTTCGAGGTGCTGCGCGGCCCCCAGGGCACCCTTTTCGGCAGGAATACCGTTGCTGGTGCAATGAATATCACAACCAGAAATCCCTCACAGGAAACTGAGGGAGCGATTGAGCTTGGTTACGGAGACTATGATCTGCACGAAGTCGGCGGTTCCTTTAACGGTGCGCTCAGTGACAGCGTCGCTGGGAGAATCACCTTTAAATATGCTGACCGCGAAGGCTATGGAGACAATACCTACAATGGGGAAGAGTTTGGTGCCAGGGATGATCTAGTAGTGCGCGGCAAATTGCTGTTTGATTTTAACGAACAGTTCTCGATGCTGGTAACGGCGGACTATGCCGAGGGCACTGCGGAAGGGGCTGGCATTGAAGTGTTGAATTCCACCAATACTCCTATGTTCGAGGGAAGGAGCATGGCACTGTATGGTGCCTCGCCAGTTACGGAAGATTCCTATGACTGGACAATTAATCAGAGCATGAACGAAGAGTACGAAGACGAGCAGCAGGGCCTGTCGTTTGATATCAACTACGAATTTGCCAATGGCCTGAAGCTGCGTTCGATCACTGCTGCCCGCGAGTGGGAGGCTAAAAACGCGAATGGAGATGTAGGTACTGTCGCCGAGCTGATACCCGGTACTATCGACTACAAGGCCGATACTCTCTCGCAGGAGTTTCACCTGATGTCAGCGGGCAACGAAACCGTGGATTGGATGGCCGGGCTGTTCTACTACCAGGAAGACTACGACATCGACACGTCACGGGACATGGGTGAATCCTTTTGCAGTCCGACTATCGCCACCATCGCTGGCGCGGGTTTTGCGGGCCTTTGCCTGGCCAATGTGCAGGAAGGCTCGACAGCCACCACGTTCACTCAGGAATTGGAGAGCCTGGCCGCTTTTGGGCAGGCTACCTGGAACATCAACAAGACCTGGAGCACCACAGTGGGCCTGCGCTGGACCGATGACCAGAAGGTGGGGGATTATATTAATGTGCTTAATAATCCTGCCGCGGCCCTGTTTTCTACGAACGAGGCCGCATTGGGTATGGAGCAAGACGACTCGAAGACGACCTGGTTCACCAATGTAAACTGGTATGTCACCGAAGACATGATGCTGTTTGCCACCGCGTCTACGGGGTACAAATCAGGCGGGTTCAACTCGCAGTCTGGAGGGTCGGTTCCCCTTGAGGATAAACGAATTTTCGGACCCGAGGAAACAACGAACTATGAACTGGGTGTGAAAAGTACTCTGCTCGATGATTCTATGACGGCCAATATCACGCTGTTTCGCATGGACGTCGATGATTTCCAGGACAGGGCCTTTGATGGTCTAAGTTTTGTCGTGATCAATGCCGGTGAATTGCGCCAGCAGGGTGTTGAGGCTGATATTAACTGGGCGCCGATCGAAGCACTGCGAATTGTTCTGGGCGTCGGTTACCTGGATTCCGAGTACCTGAACTTCGAGGGCGCCCCGGGGCTGCCTGGTGGTGCTCCGCAAAACCTTAAGGGGGCGAGCCGGACGTATTCACCGGAGTGGCAGACTTCCCTCAGTGCAGATTGGACTCAGTCCTTTGCCAATAGCATGGAGTGGTTTGTGGGCGGTAGCTTAAGCTGGGTGGATGAGCAGAACGTCGGCGCCTCGTCCAATAACAACCCCCAGTCGCTTCAGGAATCGTACTCGATCGTTAATATGCGCGCGGGGATTCGCTCTGCTTCAGGAGATTGGGATGTAACCCTGTTTGGAAATAATATCACCGACGAGGGCTATTGTCAGACCATCTTCGATCAGGCTTTTGGTGGACCCTTGGGAGCGGTTGATCCTGTGAACAATACCTCGGTCCAGCGTTGTGCGTTAGGAGCGCCAAGCACATGGGCTATAAAAGGAACCTATCGCTTCTAAGGTTTTATACTCGTGGGGAGCCGTTGAATTTAGCCAATTTTTGGACCAAGTACTATGACTGTTAAATCACGAGTAAAAGCCATTTTGGTAAGTTTAGCGGTCACGGCCGCTAGTCAAACGAGCTTCGCTGAACAGTATTCTGAAGACACTCAGGTGCTGTTTGGCGATACCCACCTGCACACTAGTTATTCCTTAGATGCTTTTCTCAATCGCAATCAAAGCGCAGACCCCGATACCGCTTATCGTTGGGCAAAGGGCTTACCAGTAATACATCCGTATCACCGTGCCAAAGTGCAAATTAAAACCCCACTAGATTTTCTGGTGGTAGCGGATCATGCGGAAATAATGGGGGTAATCCGGGCAATTCATACTGATCAGGCTGAGCTGGCTGATATGGGCTGGCTAGACAGCATAAAACGCTGGTTTGCTATTGAGGTATTAACACACATCATTGACGACGACGACGGCAGGTCATTCTTTACACAAATGTTGCCAGAGGCTGCCCAAAACCCCGGCACAGACCCAGTTCAAGACCCCAGCAATGTGATGGCTGACGTTGCCTTTGGCGATACTACCGCTATGGAGACCGCTGCATGGTCGGACATTGTCGATGCCGCGGAGCGCCATAACGAGCCGGGTAAATTCACCAGCCTTATCGGCTGGGAGTGGAGTTCAATTCCCATCGGTGCAAACTTACATCGCGTCGTAATTACGCCTGACGGCGCAGACAAAGCCAAGCAATACTTGCCCTACGGCTCTGACCAGAGCCAGTACCCCGAAGACCTTTGGGAATGGCTCAGTGATACCGAGGCGGCTACCGGCAGTCGTTTTATCAGCATCCCTCATAACTCCAATATCTCAAAAGGCTATATGTTCGCCAACAACACATTAAAAGGCGAAGCCATTACTGCCGAGTATGCAAAAATTCGAGTCGCCCGAGAGCCTATTGTTGAAATAACCCAAATTAAGGGTGACTCAGAAACCCATCCAGAGTTATCACCCGACGACCCTTTTGCCGACTTTGAAACCTACCCCCACTACATACAGCAGACGCAAGAAGACTACCAGCCAGGTGCCGCCGACTACGTCCGATCGGGGCTCAAACGCGGTCTGACGATTGAGCAGAAGACGGGGGTGAACCCTTATAAATTTGGCGTGATAGGCTCCACAGACAGCCATACCGGTTTAGCCTCTGCAGAAGAGCCGAACTTCCTCGGCAAGACAGCCCGAGACTCCATTCCTGAAAATAAAAACACAATTGAGAACGGCAATTACTGGCGTATGGCCGCACAGGGTCTGGCTGCGGTTTGGGTGCCTGAAAACAGCCGTGAAGCGATATTTGCCGCTTTTAAGCGCAAAGAAGTTTACGCTACCACCGGGCCGCGTCTTAAAGTACGATTTTTTGCCGGCTGGGGTTTTACCCAGGACGACGTTAACGCCAGGGAATTTGCGCAAATCGGTTACGCAAAGGGAGTGCCGATGGGGGGCGATTTAGGCCGCAGCGAACAGGCACCACAATTACTGATTCGTGCCGTGAAAGATCCCATGGATGCTAATCTTGATCGCGTACAGGTAGTCAAAGGGTGGTTGAGCCAACTAGGCGAGCAACATGAGCGTGTGTATAACGTAGCCTGGGCTGGAGAACGCCATCTTGATGACAGTGGTAGGCTTGATGCCCTACCGACAACAATCGATCCTAACACTCTTAACTACAGCAACGACCAAGGTGTCGCTGAATTAGCTACCCTATGGACCGACCCTGATTTCAATAGCGATCAAAAAGCCTTTTATTACCTGAGAGTGCTGCAAATAGAGACGCCAAGGCATTCAAGTTACGACGCCATGGCGCTGCAACAAGAGCCGACAGCAACATATCCTACAAGCATTCAAGAACGGGCATATACCTCCCCCATTTGGTATACCCCTTAGGACTTTTTTATGTCTGAGTTATTCGAGGCCATGGGTATTGAGCGCGACGTCAAAGAAAAACGTATGAATTGGATGCTGAGGAGTTTTCGCCAATTAAACACTCATCAGACTAATTTTGAATAATATCGAAAAGGAGCTTGTGATTGTGCATAAACATTTATACATGTTAATTTGTTTGGTTTTATCTGCCTGCGGTGGCGGAAGTCCCGTTTCAGATATTAATCAAAACACTGCGCCTAATTTTATCGCTATTATTGATTACGCAGTTGATGAAAACACCTCTGAGATAACTACCATTCAGGCAACAGATGCCGAGGGGGACGATATAACTTATTCCATCGAAGGTTCTGATTCAGGATTGATGACAATAGGAAGTTTGTCTGGAGAACTATCTTTTATTTCACCCCCAGACTATGAAAATCCACAAGACAGCAATCAAGATAATATTTATGACGTAACCATAATTGCATCAGATGGTTCCTTATCCTCATCGCTTGGAATAATAGTCTCCATTAATGATGTTCTTGAGGGTATGGGCGGATCAAATATGTTACTTATCGGGAATAGTTTCTTTAGACCTTATGCTGAGAAACTTGATGAAATGGCAATTGACGCAAACTTTTTAGATCACAAAAGCACAATAGTAATCCGTGGTGGTGAAAATGGAAGAGCTATCAATTTTTGGAACGATTCTACTAGCGAGGAACATATTTTAATCAAATCAAAGCTTGACCAAGGAGATGTCGATTTTTTTGGAATGACAAGCGGAAGTGATTCTGAAAATCGGACCGAAGGGTTTAAAGCTTGGATAGAATATGCATTACAAAACAACCCAAATGTAACTATTTTTATTTCTTTAGCACCAATTGACTTTCCAAATGGAGATTCGAATGGAACTCGACCAAATTGGGATACATTCGCAGCAGAAAACGGTTTCAATTCTATACAAGAAATGTTCAACACTTATATAAATGATATTTTACACTATGAAATTGTAGACCAACTTCGAATAGAATTTCCTTCCACAAAAATATTTACTATACCGACAGGATGGGCAACATTTAATTTATATCAAATGAAAATAGATGAACTTTTGTTAGATGAGATCAGCATGTTTGGACCACGCGAAACTTCAATTTTTACAGATGAAAAAGGCCATCAGGGAGATATAGTTCGAGAAACCGGTGGTCTTGTATGGTTGAATTCTATTTACGGTGTCCATCTAAGAACTAATGAATTTGATACAGGTTTTAATACCGATTTACACACAGTTGCGGAGGGGATAATGGATAGTCATGATCCAGAATATATCAATAACCCTTAAATCGTTCACGTCTAAAACATGTAAGTCTAAGGTTTCCTAAGAATCTTCTCTAACTGCGTATTCGTGCGTTCATTGAGTAAGGCCGATGAAAGTGCGATACGAACCGCTCTGTTTGCGAATGCATATGGTATTGAGGTTGACCTTTCCCCCAGGATTCACACCATGACCTCGATGAGATTTCCAGTTACTCTAACGAGATGGAGGTCTCACCATGAAGAAGAGATTTTCAGAAGAACAGGTAATCAAGGCGATCAAACAGCACGAAGCGGGTACTAAAGTTGATGAGATATGCCGTCAGCTTGGGATATCAAATGGCACCTTTTACAACTGGCGAAGCAAATATGCGGGCCTTGAGGTCAACGAAGCTAAGCGATTACGAGAGCTTGGATTGGAAAACAACAAGCTAAAGAAATTACTCGCTGAGAAACTTCTCGAAAATGAAGCGATGAAGGATGTACTCACAAAAAAGTGGTAAAGCCCTCTGCGTGCAAGGCAGTAGCCAGAGAGCTGATCCACTCGCACAACTTAAGCGAACGAAGCGCATGCAGGCTCGTCAAGGTTAGTCGATCTGGTTATCGTTATCAGCCACGCCTAAATACTGATGAGAAGGTTCGCAGGCGCTTAAAAGAACTAGCAGCCCAATACCCTCGATATGGCTATTTAATGCTGCACAGCTTACTTAAGAGCGAAGGCCTTGTGGTCAACAAGAAGCGAATGTATCGGCTTTATACTGAGGAAGCGCTTCAGGTGCGAACCAAGAAACGTAAGAAGCTACAGCGTCCTTTACTTCCGATGGAGGTGCCGATGAATATCAATGAACGTTGGTCGATGGACTTCGTAGCGGATCAGCTCAGCACTGGTGGTCGGTTTAGAATTTTGAACGTTGTGGACGAGTATTCACGGGAGGTTGTAGGTCAGCTGGTATCCACATCGATAACAGGCGTTCAAGTCAGTCGTTACCTAGATCGCTTAGCTGAAACACGCGGCTTGCCTCGCCATATCGTCGTCGATAATGGCACAGACTTTACAAGTAAGGCGATGTTTTTTTGGAGCAATGAAACGAAAGTGAAGCTCAGCTTTATTCAACTAGGCAAACCAACCCAGAACGCCTTTTGCGAGAGCCTAAACGGTAAGTTCAGAAACGAGTGTCTCAATCAACACTGGTTCCGTTCACTCGAAGACGCTCGCCATGAAATTGAAGAATGGCGAAATCATTACAATAATGTGCGGCCACACAGTTCTCTTGGTTATCAATCGTCAGTGGATTTTATGAAAAAGGCAGCGTAAATTATGTTTGGAATCTCATCAAAGGTGCGGTGTTAAATTGGGGGAAAGGTCAAGGTTATCAATCTAGACTTCAATAGCCATTTTCCAGAGGGTTTAATGGTTATACAGGATGATGTGAACACAGTAGATAAAGAGTCTAAGCTCAAGCGGCAAAACTTCAAATTTGTCTCATTTAAAGACGTCATAAATAGCTTATCACTGAGCACAGCTGCGGATTAAAGAATTATTCAAACGGTATTCCGAGCGCACTGTCAGTATTGGTGTTTGCCCGGTTTCTCTAGCAGTTTATGCTTAAGTTTTTGATGCTGACTAGCTTAGCTCCATCGCATGGATATTTGTGTGAGGCCTATGCAAATTCTGAGTTGTATAAGGTTCTATTTTCTTCGAGAGGCAATCGATCGTGTGAATGATGCCGTTGTTGGTTTAAGTAACATAGGATGTAACAAAAGCAGTTTTCTAAACCCATTAAAGTTATATTAGTCAATAGCTTACAGTCGGATTACAGTTCCCGCCGCCTCCACCAAACAAGTGATCTAGGAGTTACTTCGCAAAACTAAGTACCTAGTAAATACCTATACAGGCCAGTATATCTGGTCATGTATGGGTCGTTGAAGTTCTATCTCTATCTTTATCGATCGACAATCTAATGCCGACTGACGTGTGCTACGGGAGAGAAGAGACTGTATTAAGCCAAAAGGACCGGATTAAACTTAACACCATCACGACCATGCTCATGCAGTTACCTTATTTTAAGTCGTTAAGTGACGAGCTGAATTTATGGTCGGGGGGATGTTAACCAGTCGAGCAATGTTTGTAGTTTCAAATAGGTATTAGTTGGTTCTAAAGCCGTGACAGGCTAACGTATTGCAACTGTTTAAAATTATTCTCTCCTATAATACCGGGGGGCGATTTCAGGAACTCCACTTCGAATAACCGATTTGAGACTCTCTACTGTCGCAAGCGTCATTGTAGGCTCTATACCAAGATCTTTAAGTAACGCAGCAGAACACTCCATCTCATGGAGGCGTCTATGGGCATGAGGCTGGGTGCCAGTCACCAGGCGTGTAATGAAGGCCTGATCTGCCTGAGCGATTTCCGTTGAGAGATTCTCCCATAACCATTCACTACAGCCAGCAGCTTCTCCGGCGCGCATTGATTCAATAATGACTGCGGCCAGACCTTTCATCATGACACTGCGCAGCAATTTTCGGGTAGCCGCATCTCCTGCATTGGCATCAAGGCGATTAACAGGCATTCCTAGAGAAGTAAAAATTTCTTCGAAGCGCAATGCACCAGTACCTGCAACGGTTACTGGAGTGCGCAAACCTTTTCCGGGAACAACGGTCATCAGAGCTACATCAACAAAATCAAAACCAAAGCTAGCGGCTTTATCTGCCATAGCTAACTTTGCTGTCGCGGAATTAGTCGAAAAGTCTGCATATAGCGCAGTACTTGGAACATCAGAGATCGCCTGCTCTAATGCATCGAGAGCATCATCACCTGCGGTCAGCGCTATCACAACATCGGCGTCAGTTACGGCCTCGCTTGGTGTTTGTACTCGATCGACGCCAGCAGGGGTCGCTACATGTTTTGGGTCGTATGCGGTGATATTGAGACCCGCGTTTTGCATATCAATTGCCACTAGAGAACCTGCTTCACCCAGACCAAATAGTGCGATTTTTTTACTTTTTAGGCCCGCATGCATGATCATTTCTCAGTGACTTTGTTACTGGGGACCAACATTCTCTTCAGCGTATTGTCCCTATCAATAATCAGGTGCTTAAGCACTCCTAACATGTGCAGGATAAAGGCAAAAAACAATATTTTGGCACCTACTTTATGCAGCACTTCCATTACTTCATGGATAGTTTCCATTTTACCCAGTGGAGAGGGGAGGTCGATCATTCCAAAAATATTGATGGAATAACCCTTAGACCAAACCATAATCGGCCCGCTAAGTAACATCAGAGCCAGCCCTGCCAACAGGATTATTGGTATCCATTGAGCGAGTAATGTCAGTGGTTTGGACTGTTCTATTAAGACTCTGGGACGACCATTATATAGTCGCCAACCTATGCGTCCCACAAGAATAAGGTACATTGAGATAGCGATAGAGATATGTAAGCCGAGCAGAGTTTTGCGCTCCGAGTCAGCTGCGTCCTCGGCAGCCTGACCCAGCACAAAAAGGGCAATCATGGTGATTGCCGCAACCCAGTGAAGCAAGATTGATACTCCACCATAGCCATTTTCTGTATCTTTCATCGGTTTTCCGTGTATAGGTTGTAAGGGGTAGGTTTAGCCGCCAAAACCGGGCCACCATTCCAAAACACCTGTTTTGAAACTGTCCCGTTCGCTAATACGTGCAGACCATTCCTCAATCGCGGGGTATTGGTCAAAGGAGAAGTCGGCGCGGACCAATGTGAAATGAAGGGGCATCCAGGTGATATCCGCCAATGAAAATTTGTTGTCAACCAGCCAGTCCGAATTTGTCAGTATGCTTTCGGCTTTTGAAAAACAGTCATTGAGGATGCCTACCGCTCTATCAACATCCTGCTGAGTAAAGCCCTGTTCACTATTGCTTCGGCTGTGGAAGTCGAGAAGTTCAGTATCTGTTTGCAACTTCCTGTAGGCGGCTTTTTGCTCATTGCTCTGACTCATCTTTCCCTGTACCTGATGGAAGTAGATATAGGTTTTGACCGCACCTATATGATTATTAACCGCTAGTTTCATCCACCTATACATCTCCTCGAGTCCAGAGTCCGTTGTTGGTCTTAAGGATGGTATGGGGAATTTTTGATCTAAATGATCGATGATGTCATCTGATTCAGTGATAACTACGCCATCATCCACTAAAACGGGCACCAGGCCTTTCGGATTGATACCAAAGT
>Ga0209199_1003024_pt1 | contig 17099 bp, 19 predicted proteins | sample COGITO_mtgs_1105_7_FD_184805 | JGI IMG/M metagenome (GOLD analysis project Ga0209199, IMG submission 184805) | Pelagic marine microbial communities from North Sea - COGITO_mtgs_110523 (SPAdes) (version 2) | ecosystem: Environmental > Aquatic > Marine > Epipelagic ...
CTATCCAAGATCGCCTTATGGAGTTGCAAAAATTTATGGTTTTTGGATTACCAAAAATTATAGAGAGGCATATAATATGTTTGCATGTAATGGTATCTTATTCAATCATGAATCCCCTAGAAGAGGAGAAACTTTTGTAACACGAAAGATTACTCGTGCGGTAGCAAAGATTGCGCTAGGATTACAAGAGAAATTTTACTTGGGGAATTTAGAGGCTAAACGAGATTGGGGACATGCGAAAGATTACGTGCGCATGATGTGGATGATTTTACAGGCAGAACAGCCTGAAGATTGGGTCATAGCTACGGGAGTTACAACAACAGTAAGAGATTTTGTCAGGTTGGCTTTTGCAGAAGTAGGAATTGAATTAGAATTCAAAGGAGAAGGTGTTAATGAAAAAGCCTACGTTACTGCTTGTAATCATAAAGATTTTCAATTAGTCATTGGTAAAGAAGTATTATCAGTTGATCCTTCTTATTTCCGCCCAACCGAAGTTGATTTATTAATTGGAGATCCTTCTAAAGCTAAAAATAAATTAGGTTGGGTGCCTGAACACGACCTAGCTTCATTGGTAAAAGACATGATGGAAGGGGATATTTCATTAATGAAAAAAGATGTTGTTTTACTAAAATCTGGACATAAAGTTTTAAAGCAGGCTGAATAATTTCCCTAATTTATAATAGGAAAAGTTGAACATAAAATTAATGAGTCATAAAATATTTACCAATCAAAGTTTTCTAAAATACTTTGAGAACACTTCCTTTTTATTAGTTGAAAAATTGTTAAGAATGTCTATAGGACTGGCAGTTGGTATTTGGTTGGCAAAATATTTAGGACCAGCTCAGTTTGGAATACTTAATTATTGTATAAGTTTTGTTGGCCTCTTTATGCCAATAGCAATGTTAGGATTAGATGCAGTTGTGGTAAAAAAAATAATTAACGAAAAAGATAATTTAAATAAAATACTTGGAACTTCATTTATCATGAAGCTTTTTGGAGCATTTTTAGCTTTTGTATTAATAATATTATCTGCTACCCTTTTTACATCAAATACAGAAAAAGAAAGTTTAATAATCTTAATTATTACACTTAGTCTGTTTTTTCAAAGTTTTAATGTAATTGATTTCTTTTATCAAAGTGAAGTAAAGAGTAAATATACAGTTTACTCTAGTCTATTTTCATTAATTATTTCCTCAGCCCTAAAAATTGTTTTTATTTACAAAGAATTAGATCTAATTTATTTTGTGTTTTTAATTTTACTAGATTCCATTTTACTGACTGCTGGATTGTTAATTTATTACAGAAAAAGAAATTTTACAATCTTCAGTTGGAGATGGAATTTGAAAATATCAAAAGATTTATTGTCAGAAAGTTGGCCGCTAATTTTAAGTGGAATTTCATTTGTAATTTATAATAGTGTTGATAAAATCATGCTAAGAAACATTTTAAGTGATCAAGCTGTTGGGATTTATAGCGCAGCATCAAGACTTGTTGTTGTCTGGCAATTTTTACCGGGGTTGATTGTAACATCTTTTTTGCCTTCCTTAATTAAAGCATATAATACAAACAGCGAAACTTTTATGAAACGCTTAAAGTATTTAAGTAGTTTTTTGTTATGGTTTTCAATTGTCTTAGCTATTATTTATTCTGTATTATCAGAATTTATAATGGATATCACTTTTGGTGAAAAATACACAGAAGCATCACAATTAATGGTTTATTTAATTTGGTCTAATGTATTAATTTTTTTTAATTCTGTTTGGAATCGATGGATGTTAATAAAAAACAATACCAAAATCACGCTATCTTTTGCATTAACGACTTCAATTTTAAACATCATATTGAATTACTTTTTAATAAATATATTCGGTGTTATAGGAGCAAGTTTAGCTCTCTTAAGTTCATTACTGTTATCTTATTTTATTTTTTATATCATAATAGATTTTAAAGTTATTAGGTTGTTTTTTAGTTCATTGTTTTTAGTTTATTTAAAAGATTAATAATGGTAATTAAAAATATACTTAATTACTTATTGACTCGGTTTGTATCAAAACCCGTAATAAATTATTTTAATACGGGTTTTGAGAAAAGAGTTTTGATATCCTATATCACTAAGCCCTTCAAGGAAGGAATTGATTCTTCACATTCTAATAGAGTTGAAGTTCTAATTATAGCAGATGTTTTCAATAAATTAGGTTATAATGTTGACATTTATGATTTTTATAGCAAGAAAAAAGTTAACTATTCCGATTATAATCTAGTGTTCGGAATAGGTGATTTATATGAAAATAGTTTAAGAAATAAGAATTTAAATATTAATTATATTTATTATGCCACTGGTGCGTATTTTGAATTTCAAAATACTGCAGAGATGTCTAGGATTATTCAACTCTATAAACGAACAGGAACACTCTTAAAGCCTGTCAGGTTTATTAAAACACCTAGATATTTAGCAACCCAATTATCAGATGCAATCATTACAACAGGCAATGAATGGACCGTTTCCACGTATATTTATTCAAATATGCCTTTTTATAAAGTACCAGTAAGTGTGTTCAATATATTTGAAGTAAATTTTATTAGAAATATTTCAATTGCAAAAACTAAGTTTATTTGGTTAGGTAGTCATGGATTAGTTCATAAGGGGTTAGATTTATGTATTGAGGTGTTTAAAGATTTACCAAATTTAGAGTTGCACATATTCGGGAGTAATGAAAAAAAATTCTTAGATATCTACAAAAATGAGCTTAAACAGACTAACATAATATATCATGGTTTTGTAGACGTTTTAGGGAATAAATTTAAAGAGGTTGCAAAAACATGCATGTTCTCTGTCTACCCCAGCTGTTCGGAGGGTCAAAGTGGATCGTTATTAACAACTATGAGTATGGGATTAATTCCAATCGCTACTTTAAGCTCAGGTGTCGATTTAATAAATAAGGGGTTTGTTATCAATGGTGAAATTGAAGATATAAAGAAAAGAATTAAGGAGGTGGTGGAAATGAATGATAAGGATTTAGAAAAATTATCATTGAATAATATAAAATTTATTGATGAAAATCATAGAATAAATAACTTTGAAAAAAAATTTGAAAAAAACTTAAATATTATTTTGAAAAACAATGGGCGAAAAAATTAAAACATTATCTAAAGGTAAATTGTTAGATACAGAATTTGAGATCGAATTGAATCATCCGACTGTTACTGGTGCGGAACAGCAAATTCATTTACAATCCGATAAATATCGTTTTGAACTAGATAAGAGTGATTTTATCAGTTTAGCTTTTTCAGTTTTAGTAGCCGAAAAAAACTTAAGAAATTTAAAAAAACTGTGATGTTGTTTGTAAAAAAAAAAAGTATTGTTGATTTTTTTGATAAATTAAACAAGAGTAAGTTAAGTTATGTTTTGATCAGAAATATAAATAACGAACTTCCAGACTCTTTGATTAAAGGAAAAGACGTAGATCTTCTTGTTAAATATAGTGATAAAGAATTGATATATGATTTTTTAAAAAAGAATGGGTTTAAAAAAGTAAAACATCCACACAGAAGAAATATTTATTTGTATGGCATTAACAAGTTTGAGTTTTTTGTTAATAAAGAAGGTTTGATATTAGATCTTAACTTTAGTCTGGTTTGCAGAAGTTTAGATAAAGGTCAGTGGTTGCCTATTGATCAATTTATTCAAAATTCTGCGTGGCAGAATAAATTATTTTATAGCCTCTCAAGTGATTTTAATTATTGGAGTCTTTCTAAAGAAGACACATTTATTACTTTAATTGTTCGTTCAGTTTTTGATAAAAAAAAGTTTCATCAGGGTTATATAGATGGTATTGAAGAATTGGTTGATCATGTTGATATGAGTGATGTAATTTTAAAACTTAATCTTATTTTTTTTAAATATACAGATACCTTAATTGAACAAATAAAAATTAAGAGTTATTCTACCGTCATAGATAATTATTTTAAATTTAATAAATATTAATAGTACTAATGAGTAACCCAGCAGTTATAGTTTTAGACAATTTAAGTTCGATTAAAAAATTTAAAAGATTTGTTATTGAAGATAATATAGGTGAATCTATACATATTCATATTGATAATATTCGATTAGATTTTACAATTGAAGAATATTTAATTTTTGCGAGAACAATCAGAGAATCTATTGAAGAAATGGATGTTCTTAAAGGTTTTAGTATCTCAAATTTTGATGAGTCTTTTCTCAAAAATTGTAGTCCTCTACTTCCTAATTTATTGAAGATAAAAAAAGAAAAAATTAAACTAAAGGATTTGATATGTATTAAACATAATACTTTTTATGGCGAGACTTATGATTCTAAATCTAAATTAAATCGAACTAAGGCTTATAAATATTTAAATAATAAAACCGGTAATTTTCTTCAATATCCACAATTTAATTATTTCGGAGTTGATAACAAATCAAGACTAAATAATTTGTTGGATTCAGTTAAAGATAATGGCTACCCGCATAATGATAATTTTATTGTTCTTTTTAATGGGCAAAATATTATAAGGGATGGTCAGCACAGAGCGATTGTACTGGCACATTTATTCGGACGAAATCATGAGGTCGAAGTTTTACGATTTTATTTCAAGGGTAGTGATCACTTAATTAAGTTTTTTAAAACTAATTTTATTAAATTATTTAAGTTCTGCCTTTCAAAAAGCTTTAATCTCACGAAAAGGGTTATAAAAAAAATCATTAGGAAATGAAAATTCTTTACGATCATCAAATCTTCTCCATGCAAAAATATGGCGGTGTTTCAAGATATTTTTATGAATTAAAGAAATCATTTAATAGTGTATTACCAATATTAATATCTAATAATTTTTATTTAGAAAAATCTAACTTACAATACATAAATTATCAAACTACAAACTTGTTTTTTAGAAAGTTTTTCAGTTTAATAAATAAATTATCCACAATTATTTATACACCATTTATAAAGTATGATATTTATCATCCAACTTATTACAATCCTTTTCTTATGGCAATAACAGCTAACAAGCCATTTGTATTAACTATACATGATATGATTCATGAAAAATTCCCGGAATTTTTATTAAATAATGATCCAACAAGAGAGAGGAAATTCATTATGGCAAAGAGAGCCAATAAGATAATTGCTGTTTCTGAAAACACAAAAAAGGATATTGTTGAGTTTTATGGAATTTCTCCGGATAAAATTGATGTTATTCACCATGGAGATTCTTTAGGCTCAGTTAATATAAATGGCTTATCTAATATTGATATTCCAGAAAAATATATTCTTTATACAGGTCAAAGAGCTGGTTATAAAAATTTCACAAATTTTATACTAGCATCAAAAAAATCACTTTTGAATGATGAAAAATTATTTGTAGTTTGTGCTGGTGGAGGTCAGTTTAACCATAGTGAATTGCAATTTTTTAAAAACAATAATTTGTTTAATAAAATAATTCAGTTGAATTGTAATGATCAAAAATTGAAATTACTCTACACTAATTCTATTTTTTTTATATATCCATCTCTTTATGAAGGTTTTGGTATTCCTTTGTTAGAGGCAATGAGTTCAAATACAGCAATACTATGCAGCGACACTAGTTGTTTCCCAGAAGTTGCTGCCGATGCTGCAATTTATTTTAATCCTAACAGTATTTTAGATATCGAAAAAAAAATTATTCATGCATTAAATAATGATTTAACCTACTTAAAGAAATTAGGAAAAAAAAGATTGAAATTTTTTTCTTGGGAGCAGGCGATAATTAAAACACGAAATACATACAAAAAAGTACTAGAATAGTTTTTAATTGTAATAATCAAAAAATATTTAATACAAAAAAATAGGTATTAAATTTAAATACTATAAATTTTTATGCAAATGAAGACTTTAATATTTAGTCACTCAGTTGAAGGTCATTTTTTAGAGTATATTCATCATTTGTATCATGGTGCTTCTCTAATAAAAGATGAAGATTTTATTTTTGTTCTTCATCCTAATTTTCAAAAGGTTAAAAATAAATTAATTTGGGATTCATGTTCTAATATTACTATTGAATTTATTGAAGAAAAGGATATTGAAGAAATAAAAAATCACAAATTACTTAAGTCATATATCCTTTGTAAAATTTTAAAAAAAGCTGCCAAGAAGCACAACATAATAAATGTATTCTTGATTTCTTTAATGTCCGTGATGCCTTTTGTTCCATTATTTTTCAATAAAAAAACAAACATTTCTGGAATAATATATATGATTTATTTATATCGATGGCATAATTCAAATTTAGTCTCACGTATCATTGATATATTAAAACATATTATATTTTCAAATTCAAAGGTATTTGGCAATGTTTTTTTGCTAAATGATAAAATTGCTCCCATATATTTAAATAGAAAATTTAAAAGTAAAGTATATAAATACCTGCCAGATCCTTTTATTTCAATTCCAGAAGGAGAATTAAAAAACTTGAGATTAGAACTAAATATTTCTAATGATAAAAATGTTTTTTTACACTTTGGAGCATTAGCCGAACGAAAGGGTACAATTGAAATTTTGAAAGCCATAATAGAATCTGATGAGTCTGTGATGAAAAATTCTTGTTTTATTTTTGCTGGAAAAATTTCTGTTGATATTAGAGAGACTTTTTATTCAATTTTAAATAAAGCAAAGTTGAAAACTCAGATAATTATTTATGATGAATTTTGTGATTATAACTTTATTGGATCACTTTGTTTATCTAGTGATTTTTTATTAATCCCCTATAAAAATTCTGCACAAAGTAGTGGTGTCTTAGGTTATGGTAGTCAGTTTAAAATCCCTTTAGTCAGCCCGAGTAATGGCTTATTGGGGAAGTTAGTTAAAAGATATAAAATGGGGGTACTATTAGAAGATTATTCATCAGATTATTTAAAAATTTTTTTTGAAAATAATGATAATAATAATTTAAGTATTGAAACTAATTATATTACCAATAGAAATGTTTCTGATTTTATTAACACCATTTTTAAGTAATAAATAAAAATGAAATACGAATTCTTTCTTTTTGATCTTTGGCCATATTTCTTAATTGCATGTGTTTTTCTTTATTGTAATTATACTAATTCAAGGTATAGTTCCAAATTAATTTTCATATCATTATTAACTTTTAGTGTCTTAAGGTATGATGTTGGTTGGGATTACACAGCATATCGTACAGTCATAGAAAGTGGTTTCGATAATATTGTTGATTCTAGATATGAATTTTTTAGTAAGTATATTTTTTTAATTGGAAGTTACTTGAACTTTTATCCTATAGTTTTTGCAATATTTTCATTTTTGACGCTAAGAATTGTTTACACTTCCATTAATAAATATTCGATAAACCCTGTCTTATCATGGTTAGTCTTTTATTCATTCCCTCTGTTTTTTTTCGCCTCCCTATCTACAATAAGACAATCATTAGCCACGATGCTTATATTTTATTCGTACAAGTATGTTATTGAAAAAAAATATATTAAATTTTTTATTATTCTTATTGTTGCAATGTCATTTCATATTTCTTCTATTGTAGGTGTTTTACTATTGCCAATTATAATCTTTCCAATTAGTAAATTGACAAATATTATATTATTTATAGGTTCTTTTTATGTTTCTAAAATAATTTTACTTTTTATGATTAATAGTGATTTTGTTTTTCTCAGAGTATTTCAAAATTATATTGGATATGAGGAGGCTAAACCGGAATTAATTAGTTATTTATATTATGGATTTGGAATATTTAATTTGCTTTATTACAATAAATTATCAAAAATTAATCCTCAAAATAAAGTTATTATATCGTTAATAAACATTGGTTTGGTTTTATTTAATATATTGTCTTTTGAACCTATTACTTCTTTAAGGGTGAGTGCTTTCTTTTTAATCTTTTTGATTTATTTAATTCCTTATTATGTTGAAATTTTTAACAAACAAAGTCGTGCATTAGTAAAAAATATTTTGGTTATGAGTTTTCTTTCCTTGTCATCTATGTATTTATATATGTATATAAATAATTACGGTAATGGTGTAATAGAAAAAGTTTCATTTTTACCCTTTAAATTTTGGTTCAATAACTTATAACTTATTTGTTTTAAATATTAATATTATGGTGAAATTAAAAGAGTTACTTTCAGGGTTTTGGTTTTTTGTAACTGCAGGTGTAATGTGGATACCTATTCATAAATTAAGGCTGGCTTATTTACGAATTTTCGTAAAACACATAGGTAAAAATACCACTATCTTAAGAAATGTTCAAATACTATCTCCTCACAATGTTTCAATAGGAGATGATACACTTATTAATAATAACGTTCTTTTAGATGGTCGTGGAGGATTAATTATTGGTAATAATGTAGATATTGCGCAGGAAGTTAATATATGGTCATTAGGACATGATTTAAATGACGACAACCATAATTCAATAGGAGGTTTAGTTGTTATTCATGATTATGTATGGATTGCTAGTAGATCAACAATTTTACATGGAGTTACTGTCAATCATGGAGCCGTAGTAGCTTGTGGTTCTATAGTGACAAAAGACGTACAAGCTAATACAATTGTGGGGGGTGTTCCTGCTAAAATTATTGGAACTAGAAAAAATAAATTAAAATATAAATTGAATTACAAACCTTGGTTTCGTTAATTCTTAACAAAAAATAATAGTTTATGAAAGTTTCCGTAGTTACTGTATGCTACAATAGTTCTAAAACAATATTAGACACCATAAAATCCGTTAACGAACAAACATATTCAGATATTGAACATGTTTTTGTTGATGGCCAATCGAAAGATTCAACATTAAAAATCATAAAAGAAAACTCCAATAGAAATCTTATATTTATTTCAGAACCAGATTCAGGAATCTATGATGCGATGAATAAAGGTATTCTTTTATGTGAGGGAGAGGTGGTTTTCATTATTAATTCTGATGATGTTATGCATGATAAGTTTACGATAAAAAAGGTCATAGAAACTTTTGAAAAAAATCCTAAGTCTGATATTGTTTTTGGCTCTATCAAAATTTCTGAACCGGATAACTTATTAAAAACAAAAAGAAATTGGAAAGCTACAGATTTTATTGAAAATTCTTTTATTAACGGATGGCATCCGCCACACCCAGGTTTTGTTGTAAAAAAGAAATGTTATGATCGCTATGGCTTATTTAATGCTTCATATAAAATTGCATCTGACTTCAACTTAATTTATAGGTTTTTAGAAGTTAATAAAATTAAAGCGACCAAAATAGATAGATTTATAACTATTCAAAGAGGTGGTGGCGCATCAATGAAATATTCAGGCATTATTCAAGGCTTAAAAGAAATTAAACAAACATTTAAAGAAAATTCAATAAACTTGAATTTGTTAGTTTATATGTTTAAAAGATATTTATCAAAGATAATTCAATATAAATAAAATGAAAACAGTAATTATAGGAGGATCGGGCTTTATTGGCTCTAGATTAATTTCAGAAATACTAGATAAAAATTTATTAAACATAGATAAAAGAAAGAGTTTAAATTTTAATAATATTTCTATTCTAGGAGATATTACTGATATGCAGAAGTTTTCTCTGCCATCTGATACAGATTGTGTTGTTCTTCTGGCAGCCGAGCATAAAGATAATGTTTCTCCAGTATCTCTATACTATGATGTTAATGAAAATGGGACAAGAAATGTTTTAAAACATATGGATCTAATTGGTTGCAAAAAAATAATTTTCACTAGTTCTGTTGCTGTTTATGGTTTAAATAAAGAAAATCCTAATGAAGATCATGATATTGATCCTTTTAATCATTATGGTAAAAGTAAGTGGAAAGCTGAAAAAGTTATCAAAGAATGGTTTGAGATAAATTCAGTTGGAAAGTCTGTAACAATTTTACGTCCAACCGTAATTTTTGGGGAGAAGAATAGAGGGAACGTTTTTAATTTACTTAAGTCTATTGCTAAGGGTAAATTTCTTATGATAGGAAAAGGAAATAATATGAAATCAATGGCATACGTCGGAAATGTTGTTTCTTTCATTAAAAATCAAATTGATAATAGTAAAGAAGGTATGATTATTTATAATTATGTAGATAAGCCAGATATTAGTATGTCTAATTTGGTTAAAATTGTAGAAAATAACTTATCTATTAAGGTGCCTTCAATAAATATACCAATATTTATGGGTTATATATTTGGTTTTTTAGCAGACGGTTTTTCTTTTATTACCAAAAGAAAATTAAATATTAGCTTTATCAGAATAAAGAAATTTATTGCGACAACTCAATTTGATGCTTCAAAAGTACATTCTTCTGGCTGGAAAGCTCCATTTTCTTTGGAGGAGGGTTTAGGTAGAACACTACACTATGAATTTGTTGAAGATCGCTCAGAAAATGATAAAGATGTCTTTTATACAGAATAATTAAATTTATAAAATTATGACAGAATTTAAATTATTATCCCACGCATCAGCTACGGTTAGTTATAAGGGTAAAACTTTATTGATGGATCCCTGGCTATTAGGGAGTTGTTATTGGAGGAGTTGGTGGAATTACCCACCAGTAAAGCCAGAGATAAAAACTAACTTGAATGTTGATGCAATATATATTACACACGTTCATTGGGATCACTGGCACGGCCCTACACTAAAGAAATTATTTTCTAAAGACACATTAATTATAACTCATGATGAACCAAATACCAGAAGTATTAATGATCTCAAGTCTATAGGTTTTAAAAACATTAAGCTTTTAAAACATGCCGAATCCATAAAAATTGGAGAGATAAAGATTACACCTTATCAATTTGGCTTATTTCTAAATGATTCTGCTTTAGTTATTGAAACTCCAGATTTCAAACTTATTAATGCAAATGATTGTAAAATCGCAGGTGCGTCTTTAAGGCGTATAATAAACAAGCATGGGAGATTTGATTTTGCATTAAGATCTCATAGTAGTGCAAATGATAGAGTTTGTTATACAGTAAAAGATTCTAACTTCGATATGGATGATAAAGATCATTACAGTAGATCTTTTGCAATGTTCATGGATGCAGTTAAACCTAAATATGCAATACCTTTTGCTTCAAACCATTGTCATCTCCATAAGGATGTATATGAGTTTAATAATATTATTAATGATCCTTTTAAATTAAAAGAATACATTATTAGAGAAGGCTTGATAAAAGATATAGAGCTAAAAGTTATGATTAGTGGTGATTCTTGGAATTCTAAAGATGGATTTAAAATATCTGAAACTGGTAAAGATTTTTATATAAATAAGGATATAAATATTTCACTTTACAAAGAATCTGTTGAGGGTGTATTAGAAAAATTTTATAAACTTGAGAACAGATTAAAACCAAATAACAGAGTTATTAAGATGTTTGAAGAACAGATATTGTCTATTCCTAAATTTTTTAGAGCTAAGTTTAAGAATTACACTTATAAAATGGTGCTATTTAATGATAAAAAAGAATGGTTTTATGAAGTTTCACCTTTTACAGGTAAAGTTCAAGAATTAACAACTAATTTTAATAATGATTCAGAAATAAGAGTACCTATTAAAATATTCATAGATTCAGTATCTATGAATATGTTTCATCATTCAAGTATATCAAAAAGAAATAAATATATATTTGAAAATGAAGAACTATTAAAAAAATACGAAAAATTTCAACGTTTGTTAGAATATGTTGAATTAGGAGTATTTCCACTTAAATTTAAATATTTTGTTAATATAATTAAATCTTACAAAAGAAGATGGCGAGAAATTATTGTTTATTTTCAGGCATATTTTTTAAGAAAAAAAGGAATGCCTATTTATGATATCGAAGAAGAGATTTTAAAAAGAACATAAAAATTTAATTAAATAAGATATTTATAAATGAAAATACTATTTATTAAAAAACAATATAATAAACCTGCAGATGGAGGTGATATTTACAATATAAAACTTATTAAAGGTCTAAGAGAATTGGGTAACGAAGTTACTGAGTATTCAGTAACACAAAATAAAAAAGGGTTAATTCCTTTTTGGAAATGGAAAATATCTGACCAGGATGTCGTTTCAATTAATAAAATTCAAAATAATTTTGATAAAACAATAATTTCTCATGAAAATCTTGCAGATTTAACCGAACACGTTAGATGTGATTTGTTTATTTTTCAAAATTTGATGAGTAAAATGAGAAGTCCATTCCTTATTTTAAAATTTCTATATAAAATTGGAGCTAAGTATCATGAAAATAAAGCGATAAATAATTCAAACCAATTTTTAGTTTTAAGTTATAGAGAATTTTCATTAACACGAAATAATAAAGGTAATTATTGTCCTCCAGGTATAAATGACACCATATTTACAGACAATGATAATTCAATTGTTTATGTTTCTAGTTCATCTGGTTGGATTTTAAAAAAAATGTCTAAACTAGTACAAAAAGAAATCTCCAATATTAGTAATTATTTTAAGGTAGTTAATGGTAATAACTTCTCTAGAGTAGGAATTATTGAGGATAAATTTGATTGTGGTTTTAAATTAAGACTTATTCAAATGCTTTTCAACTGTGATGTAATAATTACAAAACTTGATTATGAAATTGAAATCAAAGCGTTAGGTTGTAGTTCTAAAAATATTTTTCAATTTAAAGATTTTTCGAAAATAAATTTTGATGATTTATTGAGTAAAGTTGATTCAAAAGTAAATAAAAAAAACCGAGAACATTTATTGAAAATGCACAATTGGAATTCAATTTCAAATAATATTTCAAATATTTTAAATAATGCATAAAACGGCAATAATAACTGGTGTTTCAGGTCAAGATGGCGCTTATCTTATAAAACATCTAAATAAATTTAATATTAAATGCGTTGGAATAGTAAGGAAGGATCCACTCAAATATTATCCTGTTGGCTTATCCTATTTAGGTCTTAAATCTAAAGTAAAATTAATTAATTGTAATTTGTTAAGTATTATAGAAGTAAATGAGCTTTTATCTGATATTAAACCCGATTTATTTTTTAATTTAGCTGCTCAAAGTTCAGTAGGAAAATCATTTAATAGCCCTTTTGAAACGATCAATTTTAATAATAATAGTCTTTTAAATATCCTAGAAGCAATAAGAGTTTTTAGTCCCAAAACAAGATTTTATCAAGCTTCTTCAAGTGAGATTTATGGTAATATTAATAGTTCCGATTTACCGGTAACAGAGCAAAGCCTTACTAATCCTATAAGCCCTTATGGTGTTTCTAAAGATTTTGGTTATAAATGCGTAAAACTCTACAGGGAAGCTTATGGCCTATATTGTGTAAGTGGCATATTATTTAATCATGAATCATGTCTACGAAAAGATGGATTTGTAATAAATAAGGCAATTAATCATGCTATTTCTCAATCTAGAGGTTTAAAGTCTAAGTTAATAATAGGAGATATAAATGTTGTCCGTGACTGGGGTTATGCACCAAAATATGTTGAGGCTATATTTCTAATGCTAAATCAAGAAACCCCAACTGATCTTATTATTAGTTCAGGTTTTTCAATATCCTTAAAAGGATTTTTAACTAATATATACTCATCTTTGAAATTAGATATTAATGATTTTATCGAGATAGATGAATCATTATTTCGAATAAACGAATTAAATGCTATTTATGGAAGTCCTGAGTTAGCAAAGAACAATTTAAAATGGGAATATAATTTATCAAATGAACAATTAGCAAATAATTTAGTTGAAGATTTTATAGATTTCAATAATTGGTTGGAAAGAAATAAAATTCAACAATAATATAAAGTTGAGTTTAATTAGAAAGTTAATAATATGAATTACTTTAATAAAATAGAAGAACATATAAAATCTCTTGAATTTAATATTGTTTCAAAAGATTTTAATAGACCCTGGGGAGGATTTCTAGTAATTGATGAAACTCAAGCTCAAGAATTTTCCAATAAATTTTTCAAAGGGTTGGATGTGAATACCTTAAAGATTGGAGGTAAATTAAGTCCTAAAATTTTAATTGTGAAACCAGCAGCAAGATTATCTTGGCAGTACCATAATAGGCGTGCAGAAATTTGGCAAGTGTATAAAGGTTCTGCAGGCATTATCAGAAGTGATTCTGACATAGAAAATGAGATAAAAATATATAAAGAAGGAGATCAAATTATTCTACAACAAGGTGAACGGCATCGTTTAATTGGTTTAGACGATTATTCTGTAGTAGCTGAAATTTGGCAGCATACCGATAAAAATAATCCTTCAGATGAAGATGATATTATAAGAGTGCAAGATGATTTTGGTAGATAAAAAAAATAAAAGATGAGTAAGAAAAAAGGAATGATTGTGTCTGGTTATTTTAATCCAATACACAAAGGTCATATTGAATATTTTAACAATGCGAAAGCTTTGGCCGATGAATTGTTTGTGATTGTAAATAACGATCATCAAAGAGCACTAAAAGAGTCTAAAGAATTTCAACAAGAGCAAGAACGTGTTTTTATTGTCTCTAATATAAAATCTGTAGACCATTGTGTTTTGTCTATAGATCACGACAGAACCGTATGTAAAACTATTGAAAAAATTGCGATAGACTTTGGTGCTGACTATGATTTGAGTTTTGCCAATGGAGGAGATCAAAATAACAATACCATTCCAGAAAGACCTATTTGCGATCAAATGGGAATTAACTTGGTAGATGGTCTAGGAGATAAAATACAGTCTAGCAGTTGGTTGCTAAAGAAGTAAGTTTTTAGTTGAATTTGAATTCACTCTTATTATGAACTTAAGCTATGATATTCTAGGCGCACAAGTATTAGAAAGTCAAATACAAAACACCTCTTTATTTTATAAATCATCCATAGTGCAGCATACTTATACAAAACGTGGAGGTGTGCCCATACTTTTCCCTCAGTTTGCAAGTGTTGGGGGCTATAAAAAACACGGCTGGGTACGTGATAGTGAATGGCTATTACTTAAAGATGAGAAAGATAAAAACAGTCATCTACTTACGTTTTCATTACAATTAGATCCTACAAAAAACTGGCCTCACAGTGCTAAATTATTATACGACGTTATACAACTAAAAAACAGCCTACGTTTAATTTTGAAAATAGAAAATACTGGTAGTACTAGTTTTAGCTTTACAGGAGGTTTACACCCTTACTTTTATGTGCCATCAGTTTTAAAATGTAGTGTAGAAGGTTTAAAATCAATATCTTTTACCGACAAGCATAAAGCTACTCATAGCGAAGGTATTTTAAAGTTTACAACTTCAGAATTTGAACGCTTATACCATGAAAATAAGCCTATAAAGCTTATATACGATAATGTAGCACTGGAACTCAACCAAAAAGGATTTGATGAATGGATGATTTGGAACCCTGGGCAAACTCTTGCAAAATTCATTCCCGATTTGCCAAATAACGATTGGGAAAATTTTATATGTATAGAGCCTGTTATAGCCTCTAAGCCCAAAATACTAAAGTCTGGAGCTATCTTTGATGGCATACTTAATATTGATATTATAATAAAATAAAGTTATAATTTTTTTAGTTAAATTTGAATTCACTTTTTTGAAAATTTACGTTATGCCATTCGATCCAAATTCAGCAAAGAAAGCAGGAAAAAAATCTAAAAGAGGTCCTGCAAAAAAAGAAGGGCCTTCCATTAAAGAAAAGATGGAAATGCTATATGAAAAGGTTTTGGATGATCTGCTTATAAACCAAGAAAAACTCACTAAAACAGAACGAGTAAAAGTTTTTGTAACTCTTTCTAATTACATCTTCCCAAAAACAAAGTCAGTACGAGACAAATTTACCCTAGAACAATTAAAAGAGAAAAGAGAAGATCACTTCAATCAAGATCCAGATCCAACCAAATAATTTCTTTGGATTAAAAAAACCATCAATTGAATTATAAAGAAACACTATATTTTATTGCCAAATGTTTGACTATTTCTTTGGAAGATAAGAATAGACAGGTAATAGAAAAGCAGTTACAATCTGACACAATAGATTGGGATGCTGTTGTAAAAGTGAGTACAGCCCATTATGTGTTTCCTACATTGTATTGTAATTTAAAATGTGCAGATTTCTTGCAGTATTTACCTCATGAGTTGGTTAACTACATGGAGCATATTACCGATATAAACAGAGAACGAAACAAGCAAATCATTACCCAAGCACAAGAACTAAACAGCCTATTATTAGATAATAATATTAGACCGATTTTTTTAAAAGGAACTGGTAATCTATTATCAGGAATATATGAGGATATTTCCGAAAGGATGGTTGGTGATATTGATTTTATTTTATCAAAAGAAGACTATCCAAAAGCGATTATTATTTTAAGAGAATTCGGGTATTCTGAAGTAAATAAACAAGAATATTATTTTCCTGATGTATGTAAACATTATAGAAGACTTCAAAAAGAGAGTAGCATTGCAGCCATCGAAATTCACTCAGAGTTTTTAGATATAAAAAAATATACCAACGAATTTAATTATAGCTTTGTAGAGAAAGATACTCAGGTTATAAACGGATTTAAAGTTTTGAGTTATGCAAATAAACTAAATTTATCCATCATAGCTAATCAAATAAATGACAATGGTTTTTATTACAAAAGAATGGCCTTAAGAAATGCCTATGATGTTTTTTTATTTTCTAAAAAAACGAATGCAAAAGATGCAGTGAATGCATTAGACAAATTAACCAATCCTTTAAATTGTTTTTTAGCAGCTTGTTATGAAGTTTTTGATAGGGTAGATAGTTTAGAGTACAACAAAACAACAAAAACAACTTTGTATTTAAGAGATTTTAATAGTCATTTTACAACTCCCATAAGAGCAAAAACACAATCCAGATTCATTAAGATTTATCTATTTATTAAATCTAGATTAAACATAATTTATAAGGCCATAATATACAAAGATTATAGAGTTTGGTTGTTTAATTTATTAACTGATAAAAACTGGTATAAAGAAAAAGGAATTCAGTTAGGATTAAAAAAGTAAAATCACCAAATAACTCCCGCCTGCTGCATAAATAAATCTGCTAGTGCATCCTTGTTTTGATGTGTACCAATATAAGCCAGAAAAGTACTCTCTTTAGA
>Ga0209199_1003026_pt1 | contig 17090 bp, 18 predicted proteins | sample COGITO_mtgs_1105_7_FD_184805 | JGI IMG/M metagenome (GOLD analysis project Ga0209199, IMG submission 184805) | Pelagic marine microbial communities from North Sea - COGITO_mtgs_110523 (SPAdes) (version 2) | ecosystem: Environmental > Aquatic > Marine > Epipelagic ...
TACAGTAATTGATAAAGCAGGAACAATTGCACCAGCGAGTATAACCAGCTACATCGCCCACATCATATTTAGCCGAATAAGGATCCCTATATGAACAATCCATTGCGTCTCGGCATCGCAGGACTGGGAACAGTCGGTATTGGCGTGTTGAAAATACTCAAACAGCAATCTGCTTTGCTTTCGATTCGCACGGGCAGAGAGATTTCTATAACGGCAGTCAGCGCGCAGAGCCGCAATAAAGACCGAGGTATATCGATCGCAAGCTTTGCTTGGGAGGATGACCCTATCACTCTCGCAACCCGCGATGACATAGATGTCTTTGTTGAACTTATAGGCGGTACGGATGGTACAGCTAAAACAGCAACAGAGGCAGCAATTGCAGCGGGTAAGCACGTTGTAACAGCAAATAAAGCAATGCTAGCTATCCATGGTCAAGCACTAGCTGAAGCCGCTGAAATGAATAAAGTTTCCCTCCGTTTTGAGGCTGCTGTCGCAGGTGGAATTCCTGTGATTAAAGCACTTACAGAGGGCCTGGCAGGAAATACGATTAATCGCATTATGGGCGTAATGAATGGTTCTTGTAATTATATTCTGACACGCATGGAAAGTGCAGGACTAACGTATGCTGAAGTTTTTGCCGAAGCTAAAGAACTTGGTTATCTTGAAGCAGACCCACAACTTGATGTGGGCGGTATTGATGCAGCCCACAAGCTCGCTATTTTATCGACTATCGCCTTTGGCACGCGTATTAATTTCGATGGAATTGAACTTGAGGGGATCGAAAGGATAAGCATCGAAGATATCCGTCATTCCGCGGATATGGGCTACAAGATCAAGCTGCTCGGTGTATCGCAGAAAACTGATCGAGGTTTAGAACAGCGAATGATGCCTTGCCTAGTGCCAGACTCTTCTCCATTTGCGCAGCTTCAAGGTGGTACTAATATGGTAGCCATAGAAGGCGATGCGGTTGAACAGATCGCGTTACGTGGTCCAGGGGCTGGCGAAGGACCAACTGCATCAGCAGTTTTAGCCGATATATGCGATATTGCACGCGGCCACCTAATGCCAGTATTTGGGCAACCAGCTAACACCCTAACAAAAAGTCCATCCGCAAAATCTGTTATGTCTGCACCCTACTATCTTCGTATGACCATTGACGACAAGCCTGGAGCCCTCGCCAAAATCACAACTATTATTGGAGATGCTGGTGTAAGCATAGACCGGATGCGCCAATATGGTCATGCCAACAGTTCCGCTCCAGTCTTGATTGTCACACATAACTGCACTCGAACAGCGATGGATGAAGCACTCAGTGCAATTAAGAATACGGATGTGCTGGGCTCTGATCCTGTCGTCCTCCGTATCGAAGCAGTTTAACTATTCTCCTTTTTAAGGGCAAATCTCCAAAGGATCGTCACTATGATGAACACTAACTCCCAGTTCCAAGACCGTTTGTTGTCTTTGGGCCTCGCCAGAGTTTCAGAAGCAGCAGCTTTAGCATCAGCTCGCTTAATAGGTCATGGCGACGAGAAAGCCGCAGACCAAGCAGCTGTAAATGCAATGAGAGAACAACTGAACTTGCTAGAGATTTCCGGCGTTGTAGTAATCGGTGAAGGAGAACGTGACGAAGCACCGATGCTTTACATCGGTGAAGAAGTTGGCACTGGCAAAGGCCCAGGAGTTGATATCGCACTTGATCCACTGGAAGGCACCACACTGACCGCAAAAGATATGCCGAATGCGTTAACAGTGATTGCTATGGGTCCACGCGGCTCAATGCTGCACGCTCCAGATGTGTACATGAATAAATTAGCAATTGGCCCAGGATACTCTGCTGACACCGTTACTTTGGATATGAAACCAGCTAAACGCGTTACAGAACTAGCCAAGGCAAAAGGCTGCGAACCATCAGATATCACTGTTTGCATTCTTGAACGCCCAAGACACGACACCGTTATAGACGCTGTAAGATCCACTGGTGCATCAATTAGGTTGATTACTGACGGGGATGTTGCAGGTGTTATGCATTGCGCTGACGCTTCCACAGGCATTGATATGTATATGGGAACAGGTGGAGCACCAGAAGGCGTTTTGGCAGCCGCTGCCCTAAAATGCATGGGTGGCCAAATTTATGGACAATTGCAGTTCCGCAATAGTGACGAAAAAATGCGTGCGGCTAAAGCAGGCATCACAGATCTGGATCGTATCTATACTCGAGACGACATGGTAACGCAGGATGTTATTTTTGCCGCAACAGGAGTAACTGCCGGTTCACTTTTAGCTGCGGTGCAACGTGAACCCGGTTGGCTGACTTGTGAAACGCTCTTAATGCGCTCTAAGACCGGCTCCGTCCGTAGAATGAGCTATCGTACACCAACCAACAATGTTTGATATGTATTTTACAACTTATAAAATATACTCATTGTAGGTTCAGTCTTCTTTAAAGCTTCAAAAGCGTTGTTGTGTTTGTAATTTCCTGAACCAAGCAGGGAATATTTATCGTAGAAAGAAATGGAGGCTGCCATGGCCTTTTTGGGGGTAAATTCGTCGATAACTGGACGGGCTTGGATCGGCCCAGACCCGCGATTAGTGCGTCAGGCAGAAGCTTTACAACAACAAACGGATTTACCTGCGGTAGTATGCCAGATCCTGGCCCGCAATGACATTCAAGCGACAGAAACAAAAGCATACCTTAGCCCTACCATGCGCGAACTAATGCCAAATCCGCGCGGCCTAAAAGATATGGAAAAAGCCACAAAGCGTGTTTTAGAAGCTGTTACAGGACTACAAAAAATTGCAATTTTTGCGGATTATGACGTAGATGGCGGGGCCTCTGCTGCTTTGCTTCTAACTTGGCTACGAAATTTTCAAGCTGACGCGACGCTATACATACCAGATCGTATAGACGAAGGGTATGGTCCCAATGAGACTGCCATGGCTCAGTTGGCAAAGAAAAACGACCTTATCATATGCGTAGATTGCGGCACTTTATCTCACGGGCCTATCTCTGCAGCAATAGGCGCTGATGTTGTTGTTTTAGATCACCATCTTGGAACAGAACAACTGCCTGACGCTTTTGCCATCGTAAACCCCAACCGGCAGGATGAAAATGGTACTTTGACACATTTATGTGCTGCAGCAGTCGTTTTTTTAATGCTTGTTGAGGCAGGCCGCCAGCTCCGAACCGTAGGAGAGAACGAACCTAACCTAATGAATATGCTTGATTTAGTTGGATTGGCTACTGTGGCTGATGTTGCTCCCTTAATTGGAGTCAATCGAGCCTTTGTCCGTCAAGGATTAAAAATTCTAGCACAGCGCAAGAGGATCGGATTAGTAGCATTATCTGACTTGGTTGGTATTGATACAGCTCCGACGACTTATCACCTAGGTTATTTATTGGGACCAAGGATTAACGCAGGTGGACGAATTGGGCAGGCAGATTTGGGTGCGCGCCTTTTAGCAACTCAAGATCCGCATGAAGCAGATGCTCTTGCTCAGCGTTTGAACAGCTTAAATGTCGAACGTCGTGAAATAGAGGCAAGGGTACGTGCAGAAGCTTTAGCCCAATGCGAACAACGCAGCACAGAGGAGCCTTTAGTTTGGGCTGCAGGCAAAGGTTGGCATCCTGGTGTTGTGGGCATTGTCGCCTCCCGCCTTAAAGAAATAACCCACCGGCCATCAGTTGTAATTGGAATAGAAGATGGAATTGGCAAAGGTTCAGGGCGTTCTGTCTCAGGTATTGATCTAGGAGCGCCTATCCAACGACTTGTAAATGAAGGGCTGTTGCTACGGGGCGGTGGGCACAAAATGGCGGCTGGATTGACTGTTTCTGAAAATAAAATCGAAGTGGCCATGGCGCGCTTGAGTGAATTACTTTCAAAACAGGGCACCAATGTATTTGGTCCTTCTGATTTGCGGCTTGAAGGACTACTTGTGCCTAACGCTGCTACGGTCGAACTCGCTGAGCAGATTGAAGATGCAGGCCCATTCGGCGCAGGAGCCCCGGCGCCCCGCTATGCCTTTCCCGCTATGCGTATTAATACCGCACGTCGGGTTGGCGAAAACCATCTTAAAATTAACTTTGGAGCTCCAGGTGGTGAACGTTTAGACGGAATTGCTTTTGGCGCATTTGAAGGTCCAATCGGATCAACACTGAGCGAGCATGGCGGCGCCCCGTTTCATCTCGCGGGTAGATTGGAAATTAATTCCTTTCGCGGACGTAGATCAGTACAACTGCGCTTGGAGGACGCCGCATTCGCTTAAACCGGAAACCATCAGACGAATGAAAGTTTCTAGAATATTAATACATTTTTATGCTTGCGGAACAAAGAGCGATTGCCTAAAGAACTGGCGTGCGAACAGTGTCCCGTTCGTCTATCGGTTAGGACGTCAGGTTTTCAACCTGAAAAGAGGGGTTCGATTCCCCTACGGGATGCCATCGTCTTTTTATCCATAAAAAATAAAGATTTCAGAAGATAGCAATCTTTACCAAAAGGCTGTTTCTTTACCAAAACTTTTACCACTTCAAAGGCTCCATAGACTTTAATAGCATAGCGAAATGACACAAAACCGCCAGAATCAAATCAATGACCCTGACGGCTCAGTAGATTTACTTACCATTGTTGGTATTGGTTATTTCCGTTCCAGATATTTACGCAACTGATCTATACCGTCTGCAACGTCTTCAGCGGCTTGGCAGTTCTCAAAGCTTTTTATTGCATACTGCACAGCCTCTCGATTAGAGTTTTGGTGTGGGTCAAAAAGGCGGTTCCACTTAGAAGTGTTAAAATCTGGGTGTTCAGTCAAAAGCATTTCTAAAGTTCTAAACGACACAACTTTATCGTCAGGGCATAATGATGCCATGTTAATATTCCCAATTATAAAGGTGATTGTTTACTTGTTAGCTGCCACAGGTTCTTTGAAGTCTTCATATGAAATGGTGGCATAGTTCAACGGAGCATTTAATCCCAGCAAAGCTATTTCGATTTCGTCTTCACGAAACTCACCAGCATCTAATAACTCAAAAGCCACTATAGCTATTCCATCTCTACCAGAGTCACGAAAGGCCGTCATAATCTTCCGTTTGATGTTAGCTGTTCGTGACGATCTAACGCTACCGACTGCAAAGCTGTCACTGTCTTTCTCAGGATCAAGAGTGCTTGCTAAAACTGAATTGTGGCCTATCAAAGCTGCACCACCATTCCAGTATCGGCGTCATTCTGAAGTGTTCGTGGTTTGGAATAGTACGCTAATATATCAATGACTAATTAACTTCCTTGTGAAAAGTGTAGATATGTACAGTCTCCTGAGACACTTCCTGTAAATTCTCTGATTTGGGATGGATGAAGTATTCATGACGAACCAAGACCGCGACATTCAACGTAGACTTAGAGTGCTCCAGCACGCTTAGAAGATCGGTAATGCCCGCAAAACCTGTCGATATTTTGGGATTGGCAGGTCCAGTTTTTATAGATGGCGTGATGCATACCCAAAGCGTGGCGAAGCTGCCTTGAAGAATGGCAAATTGGGGAGAGAAACCAATTAATTGAAAACGCCTTATAAAAGTCAGAAACTATTACTGTTTGCAATAACTTATGTGAACTCATGGTAATGAATGTAAGTTAGTTTTATTTACACCAATTAATCCTCCGCATGAAATAGCCCCGGCATGGGCGCTACTGCGTAGTCTACGGGTACTTGGAGTAACTCACATAGCCTGAGCCTATGCCAAAATTTCTATACAAGACACACCAACTATCCTATGAACACCTATGTGTTCGCAGCCAGATATATATCTTTGTCTTCCACACTTTGATTGATCAATTAGGTTCATCACCCATATCGCTTAAGCCAATCGGGCAGATATCCAATATCTGGCCGCACAGCATCTGAAAAGGGCGCAAGCTCACTCTCATTTGCTAGTCCAGTTAGAACACCAAACGCACGCATCTTAGCAGCACGCGCTGCCCGTAAATCATGCAAACTATCACCAACCATAAGGGTTTCAGAAGGTGGGAGGCCAGTAACATCACAAAAGCCTAACAGTTGTCCAGGTGCAGGCTTACCCCCGTAACCGCTGTCAGATCCCGCGATAAATTCAAAATAAGACATTATTTCTGCTGACTGCAAGTGTGCTATAGCTGGGGCCTCAAAATCATTGGTAGCGATTCCAAGCTTAAATCCGCGCCCACGCAACTCACTCAAAAATGGTATTAAAGGAACTGCCTCAGCTTGAGGTACTTTTGTTGCCTCTTCGTTCAACAAATCCACTAAATCAGATTGGCTTTGGTCCGGAAAATGAGGAATTAATAGGTTTGCAATGTCGTAAGGGGTACCAGCAATCACAATACTATCTAAAGTAAATTTTTGGGTATAAAGATCGTAACCTATGGATTTGCCAAGTTTTGCCGCCCTACTAAAATTATTATCAGCGGCCCGAAGTAAAAATGCAGAGGCCCATGCTTCCCAAGTTGAACCAAAGTCAAAGAGTGTACCATCTTTGTCAAAGATAATACCACGGATAGGCGAGCTACTTACGTCCAATGCATTTGCTCTCCGCCAGGCAATAACATTCGAGCATTCATCAGCTGTTCATAGCTCAGGTTTACCGTATCACAAAATTCTATGATCCATTCATCGTTCATAGTAAGAAAATCCAAAAGAGCCCCAAGAAAAACTAAATTAAGTGACTCAGGCCGCATATCATCTGCACTGGCTCCTGTCTCTGCAAAAAAAACCTGCAACAATTCATCATTGCCTACCAACCATTTCAGAGCATTTAAGCCAACCACCTCAGCGGCTTCTTGGGACATCACCATTATGGTTGACCTTTCTAATAATGGAAAAATTACTTTAAATTATTTTCAAGTAAAATTCACTTCTTTTAAAAATCAATAACGAAATAAAGGCACAAACAGGCTCTTGTACATTTCAGAATATAATATGCCACCCTCGTTCACATGCTTAGTTTTCATTCAAAATGTAAAGTTTACTGGCCAAACCTTTCCACAAAGTTCATCATATCAAATAGATTATTACCAAATCAGTGAATTTTAAAACGTCTTCCATCACTCAGACGATGAGTAAACGTAAATAATTGTAAATTGTGATGCCATAAATTTTTACCTTTTAGAAACATTTAAATTATTCGAGTTTTGTATCATTCTCAGCTATCATATCGTTTGTCTTCGTTAAAACATTCATTTGAGGAGTGGAACATTATATCCATAACATTCTGGACTGGTTAATGTTAATATGTCTTTCATTAGATTTGTTGAACAAAATGCCGTTATGGCGCGACATTGAGAAGCAATCTTGGTGTAGCTTATTCCGTTTTCATTTAGATAGATCCGTCATTTATCAAATGCGGCAGGGGTAGTTTCAAATGGTTGATAAAAAAACTCCACTCACTGAGACAAAAGCACAAACTGCTGAGCAGCGGCCAATACGGGTTGCTTTAACACGAGGCTGGCGCCGCCGATGCCCTCGTTGCGGCAAAGGGCGACTGCTTGAAACCTACCTAAAAATTGCCCAGTCCTGCCCTGTCTGCAAACTAAACTACTCGCATCAACGCGCAGATGATGGGCCTGCATATTTAACGATTTTAATTGTTGGTCACTTAATGGCTCCTCTACTGCATGTTTCCTTTGTAACATGGCGTCCAGAACCGATGGTCTTATTTACAATATTCGCTGTTGGCTGCGTAAGTTTATCACTCTACCTCCTGCCTAGAATAAAAGGAGCTATTGTAGCATTTCAATGGGCCCGCCATATGGGTGGTTTTGGTCAAGCCAGATGATGTCTTCTCAGATTTTCACAAGATTAAGGGCGAAATTACGGTGAACAATATTGATAAGTCAAAAATCCGTGATGCATCAACCGTCATCGTTTTGAGGGACCGAGAAACTCGCCCCAGCATTTTGATGGGGCAACGTGGTTCCAATGCCGCTTTCATGCCAAACAAATTTGTTTTTCCAGGTGGCGCCGTAGATGTCGGAGATCGAGATGTGCCGCTGGGTTCTGCCTTAATTGCACCGAACGATTCACGGCTTCAAGATCAAAGTCGGCCAGGCATAGGACGGTCGTTAGCTGCGGCCGCTATCCGAGAGCTATTCGAAGAGACTGGTCTGGTATTGGGGTGCCGTGGCTCCTGGAGTAATGCACCAATAGATTGGCAAGACTTTGCAGCAACAGGGCACTTACCACATGCTTCACCCCTCCAATTTGTCTTTCGGGCCTTAACGCCACCAGGAAGACCCCGACGCTTTGATGCGCGTTTTTTCTTGGTTGACGCGAATGATTTAGCTTCAGATCTTGATGATTTCAAACACGCATCAGATGAACTCTCGCACCTTCAATGGATTTATCTTGATAAGGTTCGGTCTTTTGATATGCCTTTTATCACTGAAGTAGTTTTAAGCGAAATTGGCGCAAGAGTTATGGATAAAAAAGCACCCAGCAGCGTTCCTTACTTTAAAAACGACGACGAAGAGAGCGTATTTATGCGTCTGTATGGCAAGCTAATAAACACGTAGGTTGTGCCGCAGCCACATACTGAACATGGTACAAAAATACTTAAAAGAGCCGTTTACAGCAAGTTAACTACACTAAGCCGATGGCTCTGGCTCTAATCCACTACCATCTGTTGACCCATTTTTTTTCTTGGCTTTTGGAACCGACGTGAGGCTTGGTTTATCACCTTTAACAGCAGAATCACCATCTTGATCATCCGGGGATTGCGGTGGTTCGCCACGCATAACACGCTCAATCTCTTCGCCAGTCAAAGTCTCATACTCTAACAGACCTTGCGCCAAACGCTCAAATTCTTTATCATCTTTTTGAATGATTTTTAATGCCCAGTCATACCCGTTTTGAATAAATTTTTGCACTTCTTGTTCAACCAACTCTTTAGTGTTGGCTGAAACAGAAAAACCTCCAGTATTGCCAGTATAGCCCTGAGCAGCTTCGGAATAATCAATATTTCCAACAACATCAGACATTCCCCACTGGAGCACCATAGCACGGGCCAAAGCAGACGCTTGCTGAATATCACCAGCAGGGCCATTTGAAACAGAATTTTCACCATATTTATGAATTTCAGCGGCTTTTCCAGCCATTGTCATGGCAAGCCGTTGGTGGCATTCATCTTTAAACATATTTAAGCGGTCCATCTCTGGAAGGCTCATCACCATTCCCAAAGCGCCACCACGCGGGATAATCGTAGCCTTGTAAACAGGATCGCATTTAGGCAACTTCATCCCAACTAAAGCATGGCCCGCCTCATGGTATGCTGTCATCTCTTTTTGCACGGAGGTCATTACCATACTTCGACGCTCTGGACCCATCATTACTTTGTCTTTGGCGGATTCAAAATCCAGCATTGTAACAAATCGTCGACCAATACGGGCAGCCAGCAAAGCAGCTTCATTTACTAAATTTGCAAGATCCGCTCCGGAGAAACCTGGCGTACCACGAGCAATAATTCGCAAATCGACATCCGGACCTAAAGGCGTCTTACGCGCATGAACACCTAATATTTTTTCACGGCCCTTAATGTCAGGGTTTCCAACTGTAACTTGCCGGTCAAACCGCCCTGGGCGCAGCAGCGCCGGATCAAGTACGTCTTTACGGTTTGTTGCGGCAATAATGATAACGCCTTCATTTGCTTCAAAACCGTCCATCTCAACAAGAAGCTGGTTCAGCGTTTGCTCTCGCTCATCGTTACCACCTCCGTAACCGGCTCCACGATGGCGTCCCACAGCGTCGATTTCGTCAATAAAGACTATACAAGGAGCATTTTTCTTAGCTTGTTCGAACATATCACGGACACGACTTGCTCCAACTCCAACAAACATTTCTACGAAATCAGAGCCAGAAATAGTAAAGAACGGCACACCCGCCTCACCTGCGATCGCTCTCGCCAGAAGGGTTTTACCTGTTCCCGGAGGCCCAACTAGCAAAGCTCCTTTCGGTATTTTACCGCCTAGGCGAGAGAACTTCTGAGGGTTGCGAAGAAATTCTACTATTTCCTCCAACTCTTCTTTAGCTTCATCAATGCCGGCAACATCGTCAAAAGTGACACGACCTTGTTTTTCTGTCAGCATTTTGGCTTTGGACTTACCAAAACCCATCGCACCACCTTTGCCTCCACCCTGCATTCGGTTCATGAAAAAGACCCAAACGCCAATAAGAAGGAGAAACGGCAAAAGCGAGACCAAGAAAGTTTGGAAGCCCGACTGCTGTTGTTGTTCTGCCCGTACTGGGATTTCATTTTCTATCAGTAAGTCAGTTACTTCAGCATCTTCAGGTTTGATTGTGATGAAATCTTCATTCCCGCGGCGAAACCGCACCTGTTCACCATCCAGCGTAACGTTATTAACAGATCCATCACTGACCGCAGCAACAAATTCAGAATAACTTATCTCACGGCTTTGAAGCGAATTTCCAGATCCACCAAAAAGGTTGAACAGTGCCAGTATTAGTAAAAATAATACTACCCAAAACGCGATATTGCGTGCATTTCCCAAGGAAAATCTCCTGATAATTTTAAACTTTAGCCAATGGCTCGCAGGTCAATGCATAAGATAGTCATACCTGCGCGTAGTTCAATGCGATAATAGTGCGGCGAAATAGTTTTCTTCACCTTTTTGCAGAAAAGCTGTCCATTTCTCATCTGGCAGCACTATTGGCGCGGCCAAAAGGTCTCCTTCACACCATACAGAAGGGGTTGATAAGAGCGCTGCTCTTGGCAAGCCAATATCACGCCAGCTTTTTGTTTGTCTGATCCCTGAGAAACCTAAGGCACGCACAGACAAACTAGGATTATCATCTGACCCAAAAACCATCCAACGTTTATCCCATATTTGATTTGTTGCACAGGAAATATCCCGCACCGCGTTATACTCTCGAAAAATATAGACTAAATCGTCTTTTGTAAGTATTTGACACCCGTTCAATGTGGACGTTTGTTTTGCCTGCATAAATTGCATTACACGAAACACCGCAGGACCCCTTGGGCTGTAAACGTTGCCCGCAATCCACTGAATACTGTGTGCGAGCAATCTCCGCTTTATTTCATAGGGTTGAGCTTGGAATTGGCAATGATCTATAACTACGGCTCCACCACAAATTGTCACCATGTCGCGAGCAGCTATGGAGACCTGCCAATTTAACGCCTTTTTGGCATCCGCCATTTTCATTGTTACCTGCACAAGGTTATCAACTGAAAGACCTAAATCAGCAAAAATGGTCAATGCATCACGTACTCTGATTCGTTGATAATCGCGATTTTCATTACTCGGGTCCTCCCTCCACGAAAGACCCTCAGTCCGAAGATAAGTGCGCAATGACTCTCGCGTAATCTGCAAAAAAGGCCTCACCCAAATAATATCACGATAGATGGTTTTCGAAGCCATTGCACTTAATCCATCCACCCCTGCGCCCCGCACCAACCGCATGATAAACGTCTCTGCCTGATCATCAGATGTATGGCCTAGTACAACTTGGGAAATCATATTTGAACTAGCCCATTTAGTAATGAGCGTATAGCGTGCATTCCGTGCTTCAGCTAGTAGATTGCCTTTCCCGTTCCAGTTGTCCCAGTGCAATACATAATGAGGCAAATGCCAATGTGCGCACAAATCTGCAACAAAAGAAATTTCTTCCTCTGCCTCTGGACGAAGACCATGATCTACTGTCACTACATGCAAATCAATATCCTGTAGCTGAGCATACTTTGTCAAAACTGACAATAAAGCAATGGAGTCTCCACCACCAGAAACCGCGACACCCAATCTCCGTGGCGGAATTTCACCAAGTTCAAAACGGACACTTTCAAGCAGTGTTTTGATCATTATTTAAGAACAATCAAGATTTAATCGAGCTGCATTAGCCTCCGCCACATGTGGTGAATTCGGGTACCTCAATGCAACCTCGTCTAAGGTCAAACATGCTTCCAAAGTCTTACCTAGCCCACCTAACCCTACACCAAGACGATAAAGAGCTTCTGCGGCCAATGGGTTTTGTGGATCAATTGAAAAAGCTGATAGATACGCGCGTGAACTTTCACGGACATCGCCCAAACCTTCTAACGCCTGGCCTCGACGCAACTCGACCTCCACCGCAAGAGGGCTCCCTGGATAAGTCTCCTTGAAGGTGGTAAAATGCTCAATAGCAAATTGAAAGTCACCTGATAAAAGCATAGCCTGCGCTCGTTCAAAATCTGCTGACTCTTGCTCCGCAAGCTGCATTTGTGGTTCAATTTCAGTTGTGGTTTGTGAAGGCAACTTTAACTCGTTCCCACCAAGGGTCGATGTTTGCCCTAATTGACTAGCGTCGCCCCCCTCCAATTCAACAAGACGGAACTCTAAGTCACCAATTCGGTTGGTGCCATCTTTCACAATCCTATCAATGCGGAACTCTATTTCTTCAGTCTTACTAGTAAGACTTTGTAGCGCACTCTCAATGACATTCAAACGATCCAAAATCGTACCACTTACATTAGAAACAGATGTACCGCCCGTAGTTGACATTTCACGACGCAGTTTTTGAATTTCGACATTCAGCACATTTAATTCTTGCCGGATATCAAGTAAGGTATCTGACTGTGCTAATACAACGCGCGGCTCAATATAAATAAGCGCAACTACCAATACTGCGTAAAAACGGATCATATCAAACCTGTTACTATCTAAAGTTAGCCTGTCAATCCACTAGTTATAACTGTCACCGACCTTCGATTTCGAGCATAACAAGACTCTTCGCTACATACTTCGATTGGACGCTCTTTGCCGTAGCTTAAAACTTGCATACGCCCCGCAGAAACACCTCGGCTCACCAAGTAGGAACGTGCTTCATCAGCACGCCGCGCACCCAGCGCTAAGTTATACTCTCGTGTGCCTTGTTCGTCAGCATGCCCTTCAATAATCACTGTATAATCAGTATTTGTCATAAGCCAGATCGCTTGCCCATCCAAGATTATGCGACCTTCAGGGGTCAAAGTTGACTGATTGACTTCAAACAAAACTCTGTCACCAACTTTTTGTTGAAAATAGGGTACAGATTCAGGATCTGAGGCGCTGCCCGGTATAAAATTTTCTGCTGCTTGGTTAGTAGATGAACCATCAAAGCGATTAGAGCTAGTGCACGCAGTTAAACTGATCACAGCACAGACCATTAGGAATGAAATTTTCAAATGCATGTTCAATGCCTCTTTTTTTCTATTATACTAACCAATTTTAACTATATCACAGAAACTCAGTTTTTGAAAACGTAGTCTATTGCTGTAACGGGCCCCATGACGGGTCAGATCCACCTTCAGGGGTTCGCACAGGTCGAAGATTACGCCCCGTGATATCCACAGAATAAAGACTTGTCCGACCAGAAGCTCCCTGAGTTTCACGCGCGAACATAATAACACGTCCATTGGGAGACCATGTGGGTCCCTCATCTAGAAATGACGCCGTCAATAAGCGTTCCTCACTTCCGTCATTACGCATTACGCCAATGTGGAAACGGCCTTTTGACTGTTTGGTAAATGCAATCAAATCGCCGCGTGGCGACCACACCGGTGTACCATAACGCCCGTCTCCAAACGAAATTCGACGGGCCTCACCTCCTCCAGCTGACATGACATATAACTGTTGGCTGCCGGATCTATCACTCTCAAACACAATCTGGTTGCCATTTGGACTGTAACTTGGAGCTGTTTCAATAGAAGGTGCACTAGTAAGACGTTTTGCTTGGCCGCTTGCAATGTTCATAGAATATATATCAGTGTTTCCGCCTTGGCTCAAAGAGTACACAACGGTCTGCCCGTCTGGGGCAAAACGGGGAGCAAAACTCATTGAGCCTTTTTGGCTTTCCAATGAACGGCGCTCAACAGATTCTACATCTAGTAAATAAATGCTAGGAAACCCAGACTCATAGCTTGTATACAAAACCCTTTCACCGTTACTATCTAATCTAGGTGCTAATACTATCGCCTCCGATCCGGTCAAATATTTAACATTGGCTCCATCGTAGTCCATAATTGCCAATCGTTTACGTCGTTCAGATTTGGGCCCAGTCTCGGATACATAGACCACACGACTATCAAAATATGCACTCTCTCCAGTAATACGACTGTAAACAGCATCAGATACTTTGTGCGCGATGCGACGCCACCCATCTGTTGAACCAACAATTTGTAGCCCATCACCTAATTCAGCGCCCGAAAACACATCATACAAGCGAAATTTTAAAATAAGTTTACTGCCTTGAACGCTCACGGCACCAGTCACCAAAGCTTGAGCGTTAATTGCTTTCCAGTCAGCATATTGGATTGGCGCATCAAAATTACTCACTTGACTTATAAAAGCGGAGGACGGCAGCTCCCGAAATAGCCCAGTACCTGTAAGATCTGCCGCTATAACGCGAGCTAAGTCTTGCCCAATTTTAAAACCCTCAGAGGTTTCAGCCATCAAATCTGGGACGGCGAATGGCAGCGGCTCAATCACTCCCTCAGTAATCTCAATCCTTAATGGTCCATTTTGGGCAAATGAGGGAATTGCACCCAGTAACGCGAATAAAGTACTCAGCACTCTGATCATCATTTGATGCGCATCCTTTCGGGGTTAAACGTTATCTCGATCTCTTTCCATTGACCATATTTCTCTAAAGGTAGTTTATAACCATTCTTAGTGCAGCGAATAATAGCACGGCGTGCGGCTTCATAGGCTTGTTTCGCACCATTGGCCGAACCACCTGAACTTGATACCAAACGGATAGAAGGCGCAACCGGTCGACCATCTCGGGACATGTCAAATGCCACAACAACAATCACCTGCAAAGACTCCGAAGACAATGAGCCAACATTCCAACAATTAGAAACGGCAACACGTAGCGCATCCTTTTCTCCGACTGACAAGGGAGGACCAGTGGGAATCTCAGCCTTGCCATCGGCTAGAGCTTCGCGAAGCGCATCATTTACACCCTCTGGTGTGTTTACAACCGCCAGACTTTCTGGCTCCAGGACTTTGGTCGTACGCGTTGGCGCTGGCACTATTGGTCTTTGACGAGGCGGGCGCAATGAGGATAGCGGCGCAGTGACAGATTTTTCAGCCTCTGTTACAATTTCAGTGGTGGCCTCTGCTGGTCCAGTTGCGGCCTGTTCTTCGATCTTAGCCACCGCGTCCTCATCAATGGTTACTTCCTCTCGTTCAATTAGATCAATACTGGTTTCAGATTCTGGGGGCGCGACCGCTTTAGGTGCAACACGTTCCGAGGGCCTTGGAATCGATTGTGGAACAAGTCGTGGTGTAGGCGTAAGTAAGTCCTGCTGCTGCGGGGCTTCGGGCGCTACATCAACAACCTCTGGTACTGGGGTAATTGGTATTATTGGGGCTTCGGGAGGCACTTCAGATTCAGGTTGTGGTGATAATTCAGGCACCTCCAATGTCACTGTTTCGTCTAAGTTTGGAGTTTCTACTAAGTTAGAATCAACAACAGGCATGATGGGCGAAGCGACATCTGTTGCAGTATCAGGCTGTGGACCACTCGTTAATAACGCCTCGAAAGAGTCAGTTGATATTAACGAAACGTCAGTTGAAGCAAATGGCCGAGGCTCAGACTGAAAACTGCCATTTAAAAGGGCCCAACTAATCAGCCCTATATGAGTAATGCCTGATATGAAGTGTCCAATATTCACTTTCTAGAAAGACATGCCGGACTACTGTCCGTCGCCGTCCAGGGTCGGGCCACCCACATCCGTGACCAGGCCAATATTTACAAAGCCACCAGCGTTGAGTGCACCCATTATTTGCATGACTTCTGAATATGGCACAGAACCGTCTGCACGCAAAAAAACTTTGTCACTAGACCTCTCTGCAGCTATAGCGCGAAGACGTGCTAATAAATCATTGCGCACAACCTCCGTCGTTTGAATTTGCACTGATCCCGCTGCAGTCAATGTAATAGTAAGGGGTTCTTCCTGATCGACTGAAAGCGCACCAGCAGCAGTTTTTGGCAATTCAACGGGAACTCCTACTGTCAAAAGTGGTGCTGCAACCATGAAAATAATCAATAACACCAACATTACATCCACAAAAGGTGTCACATTAATCTCTGCCATGGGACGGATGCGACTGCGCCTTCGGCGTCGCCTGCCACCCTCATCCTTTTGGATGTAACCAGCACCCATGGGTCAGCTATCCAATTGTCGGCTAAGGATTGTAGAAAATTCATCAGCAAACGATTCATAACCCGACGAAATTGCATCGCTATCTGCACTTAATTTATTATAAAAGATAACAGCAGGTATTGCTGCCAGCAAACCAAGCCCAGTAGCTAAAAGGGCTTCAGCAATCCCAGGGGCAACAACAGCAAGATTCGTATTTTGCTGCTCAGCAATTTCGATAAACGCATTCATAATACCAATAACTGTACCAAAAAGACCAATAAAGGGAGCAGCGGAACCAACCGTTGCCAACACCGTCAGTCCCTTCTTCAATTTTTCACTTTGTTGATTTATAGCCACATCCATACTGCGATCGATACGAGCCATAGCTCCTGCTATTAATCCACCATCTTGACGATGTGATCTTTGCCATTCCACCATACCGTTGGCAAAAACTGTTTGAGCAGCGCCATCTGGTTCTGGACCGATCTGCTTAAAAAGCCCGTCCAAAGGCTCTCCAGACCAAAACGCACGATCAAAACGCGCCGACTCTTTTTTTGCTTTACGATAGAAAATTAACTTCTGTATAATTATAGCCCATGACCAGAATGATGAAATAATTAAAATAATCATCACTAATTTCACCGCAAGAGTTGCACGAGCAAAAAGTCCCCACACTGAGAAATCAATCTCATGCGCTAAGGCGAGAGTCTCTACTTCCATTTACCTGCTCTTTATTGTTGATGTGTTTTACACATTTTGGGAGCGTAACTTATAACTTATTAAAAAGCTATAAAGGAGACTAAGGATCACCTTTTTATTCTTTAATTGCGCGGATTTCCGCAGGAAGTCGGGTTGGCTTTCCAGAAGTTGTCATACAAATTGCGACAACGTAGGCTCGGAAAATTAATTTATCACCAAGCTGGACCTCTTGATT
>Ga0209199_1003060_pt1 | contig 16993 bp, 17 predicted proteins | sample COGITO_mtgs_1105_7_FD_184805 | JGI IMG/M metagenome (GOLD analysis project Ga0209199, IMG submission 184805) | Pelagic marine microbial communities from North Sea - COGITO_mtgs_110523 (SPAdes) (version 2) | ecosystem: Environmental > Aquatic > Marine > Epipelagic ...
GCCGGGCCAGCAGCTTAGCTCCGCCGTCCCCATCCAAAAAGCTCTTAACCACCTTAAACTTGAACTCGGTTTCGTACTTCCTCATGTAACCCCCTTTAAGTTTGTCCAACTCTTGGGGGTCAGTTCATACTCGGGGCGATTCAGTATCTCCGGCCAAGCGCTTCTTGCCCGCTTCTAGAAACTCTTTGCTCCAGCTGTAGTAAAGCCCCTGCGCAATACCTTCCTTGCGGCACAGCTCAGCAATGCTGTCCTCGCCCCTTAGGCCATTGAGAACAATACGTATCTTGTCCTCGGTTGAGTAATGCCGCCTGGTGGCTCTTCTAATGTCTTTGACCACCTGCTCTGCGGTGGCCCTGGGTTGATTAGATTTCAATTTCATCTTCACTCCTTGAGTTAAAAGATGAATCAAAACCCTCCTCTAATCAAGTACCGCTATTTGTCTCACACACGCTGACGTCGAACACACTATATGTTTCGATGATTGATGTTATTGCTCCTGTCGCGGAGCGTGCGACGGAGCTTATCATCGGTCAATCTCTAAATTGGAAAGAGTTTGTCAGTGATTGAATATCAGAAGTTTCGCCAGGAGCAAATCGAATCTATCAAAAAAGATGGGACGGAATGCAGACGTTAAAACGAAACCTATTGATCTCGTTCGCGATACCGCAAAGTTCAACTACTCTTATAACTTCGAGTGGATGGAAAGACCAATCATCCATTTCCCACTCCATCAACATCCGCGCTGTATTCAGGGACATCAAAAGAGACCGCAACATGCGATTGTGCAGCCAGATTATAAACTTCGTAAGGCCTTATTTTAGACAACAGCGAGCAGATGTTACTAGATTCAGTTAAGTCACCATGGTAAAGAAAACTTTTTATTTTCTCTATAATGTTCTACCCGGGCCGTATTAAAAACCGATGCACGGCAAATTAGCCTGTGAACCTCATATCCTTTTCTAAGCAAAAGTTCCGCCGGATAGGAACCGTCTTGTTCTGTAACATCTGTAATAACTGCCGTTTTGCGAATTTCTATTTTAGTCACAGTCTTTTTCAATATCATATTCAGGCATTCAGGTCATTTTCATTTATGTTGTGAAAACTTATCAATAGGATCGGGTGGTTTAGTCTATTTTTTTCTTTTTAAAAATCCACTGGGAGCAACACTTATCTGAAGCTTGGCATCAATATCGTAATCAATTTCAAAGTTTGTATTACCAGCAATAAATTTATCTACCGCTGTTTTCGGATTGTTGCCCACTCCCCAAGGCCTATCGGAAAAACTTGCCTCGTCCATGTATTCGATTACCGTATCAAAAACAACTAAATAGCTGTTAATAGAGACTAAATTCGAATAAGCTTCAAGTTCCTCAAGGACGTGATCATGGGTGTGATTCGAATCTAAACAAACAAGAATAGTCCCGAATCCTTCAGCTTTTTGATGAACCTCTTCGACCACTTCCTTTGCAATGCTAGATCCTTGTATCATCTCGATCTTGTGACTCAAGGGATGGGCATTTATCAGGTCGCGATTGTGGTCACGGATGTCTATATCAATCCCTATAACCTTTCGCTTAGATTTTTTTGGATCCAGTATAGTTTTGTTATGCACGGCATCAGTATAATCTAGCAGCGCCAGCATTGATGCACTAAAAATTAGAGACCCTCCATGAGCAATACCCGTTTCAATAATGAGGTCTGGCTTGATATCCCAAATTAGCTCTTGCATTGCCCAAGTATCATTGGGAAATTGGATAGCCCGTCGGCCAAGCCAACTGAAATTATAGGAATACTTATACTTAGCTGACTCATTAATCCAATCAGTCGATTTCTGTTTTAAATTCTTGGCATTTTTCAGCCCTTCAATATTACGTGCTAGTTCGGTAGAATTATTCATAGTTTCCTCTATTAAAATTTAGTTGATTTGTTTTTTCCCAGACTGTGAATGCTGTAAGTAAAAAAATTAAACGCGGATAATGGTAATGAGTGTCTTTCTTCTCGCAAATATCTTTAATTACATCACTGCGGAAAATATTATTATTCTCCTGCAAATAATCTGTGTACTCAGACCCAACCCAATCATTCAAAGGATAATCAAATCCAATTTTTTTTCGGTTTGCATAATCACCTCCAAATACTTTTTCTACAATTTTCTTCAAAGGAGATTTTGTAGTAGCACCAAAATCAGTCATTTCATCAGAAGAAATTGATTTAGCTGCATTAACAATGGCACCAGCTAAAAAGGGGACCCTAACTTCAACCGAATGCGCCATACCGGTCAAATCGGCGCGGAAAAGCCATTTTTTTAGATAATGTGTAATAAAAAAATTTTTACAGTTTAACTTGTTTATATTTTCGTAGGCAACCTCTATATTTCCACCAAGTGCTTTTGTTACTAAGTCGGGTGGAATATAGCTGAGTGCATCCAAATTTTTAAATTCTTTTTGTATAAACCACCGATATCCCATGAAAATTTCATCAGCACCCTCACCACTTAAAAGAACTTTTATCGAATTTTCTTTTGCCTCTTTAGCTAGCATCAAGGCACCTAAAAAATTTGGGTGACTTATTGGCAAGTCTAAGTTTGATATAAGACTTGTTAAATTTTCTAGCGAAAATGTTTTTTCGTCCTGCTTTATTTCTACAGATTTTTTGATATAATTCATCGTTCTAAAGCCAATGTTTTGCCAAGATGCTTCTGACATTCCTACTTGGTCTACGTTTACCGACAGAGCCAATTTCATATTTGGATTTTGATGGGTCTGATGCAATATTAACGTGGAATCTACGCCGCCACTAAATAGAACACCAAATGGAATATCTGGGCACTGGCTATCGAATGCGTCATTCAGCGTCTTCTTCAACGGCTTTTTTATTATACTTTCGCTTTTAAAAGAGAAGGTGTCTGTCTTAATTTTTTCTCCACCTCTCCCAAATATAGTATAAGTTCCAGGTTCAAAAGAACTTATATCATTATAAATGGTTCGGTCTTCAAGGGGTACACCGAACGAAAAATGTTCGATCAAACCAACGATAGAGTACTCTGGTTTGACTATTTTCACTAAAGGTTGGACTTCACTTGAGAAGTAGCTCTTACCTTTTTTATAGTGAAAATACAAAGGCTTGACGCCAAACTCATCTCGACACACCACACTCGTACCGGATATTGTTTCAACAAAAATGAAAGCGAATATACCATCTAATTTTTGAATTATTGAAGTTCCGCAATACAACAGTAAATTATACAAGATTTGGGTATCAGATCTCACTTCTTTTATGTGAGGTAAATAATTCGCTGCCAACTCTTTATAATTATAAATTTCTCCGTTAAATACCAATATATTAACGTTATCATTTTCAGAATATGGTTGATCGAATTCGTTATCTCCAACTATCCCTAATCTATTAAAACCGAATTTCCAATTTTCAGTGGTTAGTGTTTTTGAACTATCTGGGCCCCTATGAGAAATGGAGTTTAATAAATTTTTGATGCTAAATTCGTTATCATTTAGCAATGCAACAAATCCACACATATCAAATCACTTTCGCTGGAGTGCCTTGAACACGGCAGTCATTAGGAACATTTTTATTAACCATAGAACATGCACCAACTGTTGCATTTTTACCTATCGTTAAACGGGGTAAAATTCTACAACCAACACCAAGATATGCCCCCCTCATTACTAAAACCTTTCCACAAATATAACTACTGGGGCCGATAAAACTAAAATCTTCAATTATACTTTCATGTGCTATACCGGATAAAGAGGAAACCACACAGTGCTCTCCTATAGTCACGTAGGGATGTATCATTGCATTTTGATAGATAATTGTGCCGGTCCCAACGAGGGTTTCACGCAAATTTACAGTTGGATGAACCAACGTTGTAAAAACATATCCCATCTCTAAGAAATAAGTAGTTGTAGCCTGCCTCACGCTCATTGAACCTGCGATGCAATTAATTAATACTATTTCATTTCGCTTATAATCTAATATCTTTTGGAAAGGTCCAAGTACCGGATAGCCAAATACCAATTTGGGTAAATTTGCATAGTCATTATCTAATACGCCTAGTACAGAATAGGTATTGCCTGAATTTTGATTTATATCTGCGATCAATCCGAAAATAGTTGGGTTTGCTGATCCAATAATTATAATTTTCATAACGTTTTTATCCCAAATGTTCTAAAGTTAAAATATTATAGATTCCCCATTCTAGAAAATCATATCGCTCAGTTAATGATACGTTGGCGCAAGTTCGTTCTTGAATAATTTTGCGAGAAATAGGCATGTTTAAAACTTTACTATTTTTCTTCATCAAATACTTCACTTGCTTACCTAAACCGACATCTTCAATGAAATACTTTCTACTGGGCGATTGAAAACCAATTTTTGTTCTATCCACTATTTCATTTTCTAGATACTTTCTTAAAATTTCTTTAATTACGTATTTATATGTATTCTTATTATTTAATATTTGAAACTTCGTCCCAAATATTATGTCGAATATATCATTAGTTAAGAAAGGAAAAAATATTGGCTTTTGAAGCGCTGAAGCTACCTCACTGATTGTTTTAATATGGTCTTGCAGAACAGTCTTCGAATGAAATTTCCTCTGATAATCGGTAAAATCATCACCAAGCAAGAGCCTCTCAGCTCCTAAAGTCCGGTGCGTCAATAGATCGAACTCCTTGTCTACAAGAATATCATTCAATGTGTGTGCAGGAACCTTTGTGTAATCCTTGGCTGTCAACGTATACTTTATTATCTCTTCATCTGTTAAGTTGTTCATATTGAAAAGTTGTTCAATAGATAGCTTTTCTGTACCTATGATAGCCTCATCAGGGCCTGAACCGTTTATTATTGGGTCTTCTATGTTGGTGACTGCGGCTGCCGCCATGTTCTGCTCATAAAATGCCGTCGCATAGGTGTGAAATATATTTTTTGTTTTTTGAGTAAGCTTACTATTTGCCGCGCAAAACGAAACGTTATTAATCCTGGTTAATAAATGTGTTGTGTCATACAACTTTGACACCCTCTCAGCCCAATACCAATCATCAAAATCATTTCGCCAATCTTCGTGATAAAACGTATTAGTTACAATCTCGCTACAACCAATTTTTTTGAGTAAAACTAAAAGGAGAGAACTATCGTTTCCTCCTGATAGATTTAAAATTAGCTTACCATTTGAAACAGAAAGGACATTCTCCAAAGATTTAGTAATAGCTTCCTCAAGGCGGCCAACATCGAATTTCTCATCTAGCTTTGGATACGTCTTGGGCAACAAACATACGCTTATTCCACTTTGGTTTACTATTAAAAACTCGTCGGGTTGAAGTACGCATATATCTGAATAGATAGTCGCGCCAAACGTCGTGTAAGCACAGTCAAGGTACTCTTTTACTCCAGTCACGTTCCACGATACATCAATAGCTTGAGCAATCTCACTGACGTTGGTTGCGATCAAATTGTGCTTGATTGAGTAATAAACTGGAATACTTCCAAATTTGTCTCTATTTAAGTGATACTCTTTTCCTTTCTCTTCAATAATAATATAGTTGCCATCTAAGTCATTATAAATCCCAGCATATGTACGACCAACAGTTAATATATGATTATTTTGCTTATTAGTGTCTACATATTTTTCATGCCAATTTGTTGAAAACGTTACGCTAAAAAGTCGCTCGAGTTTAACAGCCATTAATTACATCCTTCAAGCATTGGTTGATTTTTTTTAGGTCCTCTTCCCGCATGTCATGGTAACTTGGTAAATTTATTGCTCTCCCAGGTATGGAATAGGCATTTTTATTTGCAATAATCGGCTCAAACACTGGCAGACTAGATAAAGGCCAAAAAAATACTCGGGCAGCAATGTTGTTTTCGCAATCTGTGCGTTCTAGTTCTTTCAGCTTTGTATCTTTGCCAATAAAGTTGAGCCAGTGCTGTAGGTATGTTGCGATTGTTGCTAAGCGTTCACTCACAATATGTCCAAGCTCAACGTCACGCTTGCGAAAGCTCAAGTACTTCTCAACACCTTCCTTGATGGTAATCGAAAAGTAACTCTTACCTTGCTGTAAGTTGCCATAAATCTCCAAGTAAGGTGCTTTGCCGGGTTCTCCAGCTGTGCTTTCTCTGCGTGTGCGTGGACTTTTGCTTGCGTACTTGTTCTCTTTAGCCAACCACAGGCGAAACTGCCTATACTCGCCTCGCTTGTACACACAAGCTTCGTCAAATATTGCTATTTCGCCTTCAGCAAAGTTTTGTTTTTTAAGTGCCAAGTTTGCTCGCAGAGTTACTATAATTTTCAGTAGTCACACGTTTGTGCAACATTTTGTGTAACTGTATGAGAAAACTTCATTTAAATCAATGACTTATTTTATATGTGATACTAATATTTAAGTTAAATAATTTTTAATAACAATGACTTAAGCATAAATAACTACTTCCTCAAGATATGCTCTCCATGCAGGAGTTAATCTTGGAAATTAGGCCCGATCTAATCATTGAAACCGGCATTGCGCACGGGGCTCGATGGTCATAAGTGCTTCGATGCTGGCGCTGCGGGATATGTGGGATGCGATTGATTGGGGCATATCACTGAATACGCGCGAATCTCGCCGCAAGGTGCTGGGCATTGATATCGATATTCGCCCACACAACCTTGCGGCCATTGAAGCACATCCCATGGCGTCGCGTATTCAGATGATTCAGGGTTCGAACATCTCGCCTGAGATTGTGGAGCAGGTGCGGCAGGTGGCGAAGGGCTATGAACGCATACCGGTATGCCTGGATTCCAGCCACACGCACGTACATGTGATGACGGAGTTGCAGGCCTATGCGCCGCTGACCAGCGTCGGCAGTTATTGTGTGGTGTTCGATACCCTCATTGAGGATATGCCAGCCGATATGTTCCCCGACCTCCCCTTGGGTCCCGGCGACAACCCGAAAACCGCCGTTTGGGAATACCTGAAAACCCACCCTGAGTTCGAGATCGACAAAAGCATTGAGCACAAACTGCTGATTACTGTTGCGCCGGATGGCTACTTGAAAAAGATTCGATGATGTCAAAAGAGTTCAAGCATGGATTTCCCACGCTACGGTAGGCAAATTCGAAACTTAAATTGAGGCGCGTTCAAACGCCTCGGACCAACGCAACCCAGATGACTGTGGCGTCGAGTCCGATCGTAAAAAACTTCGATGTAGTCAAAATAATCAGCCTGAGCGATATCCCGAGTTTCGTAAATTCTCTTACAGATACGCTCTTTTTTCAAGGGGCTGAAGAATGACTCAGCCACTGCGTCGTCCCAGCAATTGACACGTCGACTCATACGCGGCAACAGTTGATTTGCGTCACAAAACCGTGTCCAGTCACCGCTGCTGTATTGGCGACCTAGATCCAAATGCACGATTACCCTCTGCCAAGGAAGTGCCAAAAAAATCCTCAATAATAGAGATGTTCTTAGCACGCGCAGCAGCAGCAGCGGTGCTCGCAGTGGGCTCGACACCTGTGCACGGGATTTTGCTCGCCCCAACGTATTGCAGCAGGTAGCCATCAGTGGCGGCGACTTCGACGACGTGGCTTTCCGCCGTCAGATTGAAGCGTGCGACCATGTCGACAACATAGCGCTCGGCATGTGCGAGCCAGCTGCTGGAAAAGCCGCTGAAGTAGGCGTACTCGGAAGTGAATAACTCATCGGCCTTGGCAGAATCGTAGGTTTGCATCAACCAGCATTTTTCGCACACCCGTACGCGGAGCGGAAACCACTTTTCGGGTGCGTGCAGGGTCTCCTCGGTGAGATGAGCATTTGAGGGCGGTGCGCCCCCTAAGTCTACAAGGGACAGCTTAGCGCTGGCCCGCAGTGGCGGCATTTCATAGCACTATCCCGGTAAAGCTTTTGTCCAGCAATGGGTGATCAGAGTCCCTACTAGACAACGCGGAGACCGGGAGCGGCCAATGGATAGCCAGCTGGGGGTCCTGCGCAGCCAAGCCGCCCTCGGCTCCCAGCTGGTGGGCAGCAGTATGGAGGTAAAGCATTTCGCAATCGTTGGTAAGTGTTTGGAACCCGTGGGCAAAGCCCTCCGGAATAACGAGAGTTTTGTGATTAACGGCACTTAGCACTTCAGCGTGCCAGTGCAAAAAGGTGGGTGAGTTATCACGTAGATCTACCGCAACATCAAAGACTTCGCCACGCAAGCAACTCACAAATTTTATCTCGGCATGGGGAGGGTGTTGAAAGTGCATACCACGAACGGTGCCGCGGCTCGCTGTCATAGTGTGGTTGATCTGGGCAATGTGTTTGCCTGCGGTGAGTTGCAACAATTCATCCGCACAGAAGACGCGCTCCAGATACCCCCGGCTGTCGCCGATGGGATTGCGTTGCATGATCCGCAAGCCCAAAAGCGTTGTGGCGAGAATTTCGAATCTGTCGCTCATATCTGCCCTGCTAAAGCCTCGTATTCCTTAACCTGTTGCGCGCTAAAGGCGGCCATATCTACGCTTTGTTTCCAAGCATGATGCCAGGCGAGTGTCATGCTCAACGCGGCGCGCAGGCCTAAGCGTGGGCGCCAACCAAGCTGGGCTTTGGCCTTGGAACTATCCAGCTTGAGCATGCGGGCTTCATGCGGCTGCGGGGTCGGATCGCAGTGCCAAGTGGCGCCGGATACTTGGTTGCACAAATATTCGACGATCCATTGCACAGGTCGCGTGTCGGCGTCTTCGGGGCCGAAGTTCCATGCCTCTGCAAAACACCGGCCTTCGCAGTACAGCTTCTCGGCCAAACTTAGATAGCCCGATAAAGGTTCCAGTACGTGCTGCCATGGGCGGGTTGCCAGGGGTGAGCGGATGACCAGGGGTTGTCCGCCATCTAGCGCACGCAGGCAATCGGGAACGAGCCTTTCCGCCGCCCAGTCTCCGCCACCAATGACATTCCCTGCACGCGCACTCGCAAGATGAATACCGGCAGAATTCAGGTATGAGCCTCGATACGCAGCGCTCACGAGCTCCGAGCATGCTTTGCTACTGGAGTAAGGGTCAAATCCGCCCAGGGCTTCGTTTTCACGATAAGGCCAGACCCATTCGCGGTTTTCGTAGCACTTGTCGGTTGTGACATTGACTACCGCTTTCACGCTGGGTGTCTGGCGCACAGCCTCCAGCAGGTTGACTGTGCCCATGACATTCACAGCATACGTTTCCACGGGCGAAATATAGGAGTAACGTACCAGCGACTGCGCAGCGAGATGTAAAACGATGTGGGGCCGCGCCTCCTGCATAGCCCGGGTAAGTAAGGACGCGTCACGGATGTCGCCGTTCGTGCTGCTGGCAATACTACTCCGTAGATTTGCCGCCTCAAAGAAATTGGGGTTCGTAGGTGGTACCAATGCGTAGCCGTGAACTTCAGCACCCATATCGGTCAACCACAAGGCGAGCCATGCGCCCTTGAACCCCGTGTGGCCACTTAAGAAAACCCGTTTGCCGTGCCAAAACTCTCGGGTCACGACCACACTCTCCATGGGGCCTCGCCGGCAGTCCAAAGCTCCTCGAGCAGATTCTTTTCCCGCAGAGTGTCCATGGGTTGCCAGAAACCATTGTGCTCAAAAGCCATCAACTGCCCGTTTGCTGCAAGATGCGTCAATGGATCGCCTTCCCAGCTGGAGTGGTCACCTGCAATCAGGTCGATGCACTGGGGTGAGAGCACGAAGAAACCGCCATTGATACGGCCGCTACCCCCCCGTGGCTTCTCTGTGAAGCCAACGACCTGGATACCATCTAGTTGCAAAGCGCCGTAACGCCCTGGCGGTTCGACGGCGGCAACTGTCGCTAGCTTGCCGTGGCGCTGATGAAATGCGATCTGGCGCGAGATATCCAGATCTGACACGCCGTCGCCGTAGGTAAAACAGAATGCCTCTTCATCCTTGAGGTATGGCCAAGCCCGTTTCAGCCGCCCACCCGTGAGTGTCTCCTCACCCGTATCCAGCAGCGTCACTCGCCATGGCTCTGCCTTTCGTTGATGAACCTCCATCACGTTGGATTCCATATCAATCGTGACATCTGACATGTGCAGAAAATAGTTGGCGAAATACTCCTTAATCAGATATCCCTTATAGCCACAACAAACCACAAAATCGTTTACACCATGCGCTGAATAGGTTTTCATGATGTGCCACAAAATCGGCTTCCCGCCGATCTCGATCATTGGTTTCGGTTTCAGGTGCGTTTCTTCCGATATTCGAGTACCGAGTCCACCTGCGAGCAAAACACATTTCATGCTATCGGTCTTCTGCGTTTGTAACCGGAACGCCGGTGAGGCGTTCTGCGCCGTGCAGAAATCTGGAAATTTCGTCGTCTGCACCAAGGTTTCTGTACATTGCAAGCAACGACTTGAGGGCTCCGGCGTCACCTCTTGAACTGAATTCACGAGCGAAATACGCAGCGCCCCATTCAAACGCACCGAGGTTCTCAGCCACAGCAATCACCTCGTCGTCTAAGGTCAACCCGATATGCCCTGCAGCCATGACATCATCCAATAAAATCATCGCCTTTGAAAATGCACCGACTGAGATGTGGTACCTCGCGTTTTTGAGTACAGGCTGCATTGTATTTTTTGCTTGCGCTAGGGTAGCTTCCAAAACTTCCTTATCCGCCGATACGCGCATAGTTGGCAGCATTGCGTCAATATGGCGAACGGCATCAAGGATATTCTGAAAGCCGAGGTACGCACCGTTCACAACCACTGAGCTGTATCCCGCCGGCGCAGACCCACCAGCCGTACCTGAGGTCGAAGGGCCTTTCCCTTGAAAGCCTTGCTCGGCTGGGAGAGAGCTGTCAACCGAGGCGGGCTGAAAATGGTCCGAGATCTCGTACGGGACGCCCCACTCTTCAGAAATGCGTTTCAGTGCTGGGATAGAACCAATAAATTCAGTGACATCGTAACTGCGTCTGATACCCTTCATTATTTCGGCCCAGGCCCCCTCCTTACTTAGGGTCACGGCCCCGGGCCCAAGAACTCCATCAACCTCGACCTGAAAACGCATCTGCGCAGCAAGTATGGCCGCTTCAACCGTAACTAGCCCAGCCAATTCCTCACTGAATATCTTAGATTTTGACTGCTTCGTTTCCGCTGAAAACTTGTCAACATTTCTTTTTTTTGCTAATGCAAAACGCATGGTACCCGAATTGCTTTTACCTGAATGCCCATGTACAAAGAGGGGCCGCTTCGACCGCGCATACGCCCGAGCGTAAAGAAGCGTGCAATACCCTGAATCAAAATCGGGGTTTACGTCGATTAAGTATCGACCACGCTTCTGCTTTACCCGATTCAAAAACTCTTTCTTAACGAATCCATAGTACAGCCCCGGCCCGGTCCCTAACTTCGCCTCATATTGATAAGCGCTTCTAAGGAGGCTGTTGGGATCTCTTACGATACTGACTTCTTCACCAAACTCAAAGTATAAATAATTTCTCCTACCTTGGTAAGGGTAGGTCGGCCACTTATAAATTGCCGTAGCACCAGTTAGCACATCTATATCAGCACTGTTGAACACAAAATTAGCAACAGCCATGCTCGAACTAAGAATTGCGTCATCATCTCCGATAACCGAGACCAACTCTCCCTCCGCTAACTCTAGTCCTCGCTCCCAGTTATCTGTCATCGACAGCACTTCGGCAGTCTTATGATACGTAACCGCATCTAACCAGCCAGCCTCCGATAGTAGATTTCGTAGCGAATCATCGTCACTATTATCCACCACCACAATTTGCTTGTTTTCATAATCGACGCGCAAACACGACTCGATGGCAAAAATAGCCGTTTCTTGCCTGTTACGCGTGGGAATGACAATTGATTGAGAAAAATTTTTCAAAGACTGTTCTCTGTGGCATACAAAAAAAGACCCCATAGGCACAAGCTTATGGGGTCTGAGTGAATCAGGCTACAACGATAATCCGAAGTGTAGCCTAATAAGGTTGCTTTAGATAACGACTATGTCACCCGCAGCTGCCGCGACCGCACCGCCTGCCAAAACGATACCAGTTACACCGGTTACGCCAGTCAATTGAACCACGTCCGAGGTGGTTGCGTCTTGGTAGGCGTAGGTATTGCCACCAAACTCAAACACAGCAACGTCATTATCTGCCAACATGATAGCTGCAATAGCGATCCATTCAGCGAGCGTGTCTGCGTTCGCTGCATCTGCGCCTGCCAACGTGATGACACCTTTTGCAGATATAGATGCAGTTACAACGTCACCGGCACCCGTCACTGCGGCAGCGACGTCGGTTCCCGCGGCCGCAGCTGCGAGTGCTGCCGTAGTAGCAAAATCGATGATGTCGCTATCTGCACCACTTAGACCAGTAGCCGCCGCCTGAAACGCTGCAACACTATTCATCGCCGTAACTTGGGCAGCTGTCATTGCAACGGTTACTTTACCGAAGTCGGAAATAGTATCCCCTGCAGTATCGCCAGAGTGACCGGCTGTACCGATTGTGAACGAATCGCGCCCAGTACCGCCTGCTAAGACGTCAGCACCAGCAGCGCCAGTGATGACGTCATTACCAGCGCCACCAGAGATCGTGTCTACACCGGCTCCACCAACTAAGTTATCAATACCAGCACCACCAGTCAACGTAACGTTGCCGTCAGCCGCTGTTGCAGTGATATTGCCCAAGAAGTCGGCGCCGTTAAGGGTAACGTTGGTTCCCTTGATCGTACCCAAATTAATGTGGTTGTGAATCGCAGCGGTAGCGCCTTCCAAGGTAGATGTCAACTTGATGGTAGCGTTGGTGCCGACCTTCAATGTCTCGCCAGCTGCGCCTGCAGTACCGTTAGCACCACCGGACCCACCACCGGCTGCAGCGGTCAATGTGACCGTATCAACGTTAGCAATCAAGGCCTGCGTACCGGCCACCGTAATATTCAGCGTCTCGACAGTGGATGCATCAATTGCGTCTCCACCGACACCACCAGAGAACGTGCCAACCGCGTCGCCGCCCGCGCCGGCACTTATGTCAGCATTTCCAACAAGGGTCAAATTAGCGATGTTGCCGCCATTGTCTAGTTTGGAATTTATCGTAATACCGTTACCACCGGCTGCGCCGTCCTCACCACCAGCAGATCCAACACCACCCACTTGGCCGACACGAGCAGCAGTGATCACCAACGTGTCGCCGTTCTCCATAGTTGCCGTAACGGAGTCAGAGCCAACAGTCGACGTCGTTGCTGTGCTCGCAGCCATTGCCGCGCTCAGGCTAACGCTGTCGTAAGCGCTCAGCGCGTTGTAATCGATGGTCGTAGCACCAGCCGCCGTCGTCTCAAGCTTCTCGAAGCCAGAAACACCCAAGGCCAACGCGGTCTTAGTTGCCAGGTTGATTGTTGCATCTGTGATTACAACCGTATCGCTATCAGCGCCACCGGCGATGGTGTCAGCCGCAGTTACGTTAGCTTGGGCGCCAACCAAAACGCGATCATCACCAGCGCCTGTGTCTACAGTAGCAGTACTGTTGCCGCCGGAGAGGTCAACGGTATCGGCCGCTCCAGCGGTTGTGACGCTCACCACGCCTGTGGAGGTCCCTGAAACTGAAGTTGCACCTGCGCCACCCGTGAAGGTGAAAGAGGTTGTACCGGCTTCGGCAGCAAACGTGATTACCCCTGCCGCATCAGCAGCGTTCACCACCGTAGTCGCGGCCATGTCCGATGCAGAAATCGTCAGGTCCCCAGATCCTTTGAGGTTCAATGTCTTTACAGCAGTGGCTGCCAACGAACCAATTGTGTTGGCGCCAGTTGTACCCGTACCGGTAGCAGTGATATTCACAGTCTCAGCGGTCGACATGGTCAGCACGGCTGTTTTACCCAAAGTGCTGATAGCAACATCTTGAGTGTCGGCAGCGACTGCGCCAGTAAACACTGTAACAATTTCTGATCCGGTGCCCGCAGTTGATGCGATGCCGCCGATGATGCCAACAGTCGTGCCTTTTGCGAGAGCAGTGAGCGTGATCGCCTCGTCGCTTCCTAACATTGAAATAGCGCCGGCGTTCTTCAGGTTCACGGTTGTCAAACCAGTCGCGTTCGTCGCATCAAATGTCAGCGCCGCTGTGTCTGCAGCAGTATGCGTTATGGTCACGGTCTCGACACCAGTCAAAACTGGAGCAAGCGTTTGACCGGCCGCAGTCGCACCTGCAAGAATCACGTCAGTACCAGCACCACCATCAATGATGTCGGCGCTTGTCAAAGTGGCGTTGGTTGTAGCGTAAATTAGGTCGTCGCCAGCCGTTGTCTTGTTGGCGGCGGTAGTGGTTGTTGTGTTCAGCACGTCAGCGTTTGTGGTCAACACAAAAGTGCCGCCAGTGGGGACGACAGCGGCAGCTGATGCAGCCACGCTTGTGGTGTTTGCCGGATCAATTGCGTATGAGTATGCGTTCGCAACGGTTGCCACGTATGCTGTCTTGGCAGTCAAGATAGCGGCTTCTGTGCCGGAGTAGTTCTTTAGGCCTGTAGCCAAGTCCAAAACGGCTTTCACGCGAGCACCTGCGTTGGCAGCTAAGTACGCCTCAGCTTGCGCGTTTGTAAACGCGCTAGTCAAACCAAGGTTCGTCAAAATGGTAGTTGCCATGGACGCGTTCGTCGCGCCGGAAAAGCTTGCTTCCAAGGCTGTGATGTACGCAGCTTGGCTCGTTGCATTGATGTACGCCTTGTGCTCAGCGTAGACGGCTGCAGAAGGCTTCTGGCCCGCTAGGGCTGTGTAGGCGTCAATGACGACTGCGTAGGGATTGAGAATCATTAGATTTTCCTTTCGGGGGTTAAAAAAGGTTCGGCAAGCGTCGCCGCCGCGTCCTGGCAGGAATCATGACAGAGCGCTTTAATTATGCAAAGTGACCGGGGTCACAAATTTGCAAAAAGTTTACAAACAAAGGACTGGAAAGGTGAATACGTTGTATTGTTACCACAGGCCACGCATTCCAAATTCTATCACAGTGTTCTCGGATTTAAAAAGAGCGAGGTTCGAGCGCTGTGAGGTTTTCTCAAATGCCACATAACGCACACTCGATTTTTTTAGATTCCATTGATATTCAAGTCTTAAGGTGCCTCTATTAATCCTCCTTAGTGCATTTTTAGACAGCAGCGCCGAATAGCCCATTTGATCGGTTTGGCGCCACAAATTGAGCTGGGTTTGAAGGGCTTTCTGGTTATCAAGCTGAAAAATTTTTCCCAATTGCAACCCAAATTGGTATTGAATCCCGCCTGCGCGCTGTGCGGGCGTTTTGGGGCGGTCTTGGCCAAGGCGTGCCTGCCAATTCCACCCGTTGGGGCAGACTCCTTCTTGCAGAAGGCCGAGGTAGTTGCCGTCTAAGCCTGCTGACTGGGGGTAGTGGCGCAACTGCGCCTCCGCGCCGAGGCGCAGCGGGCAGTCCCAGAGGGCGGCCGTCTCGCGGCCAACAGCACCTCGCACCTGGGATGTCACCAGCTTTGACCCCATATAGGAGGCCGCCACCCCCACACTGGCAAACTGGCCGCGGGCGACGCTGTCAAAGCGCTCGACGGTGCCTTGGAAGGAAACGGTGCGCTCGCTCAAGTGGTTGAGTGCCGCCTTGGCTTGGGCCTGCAGGGTGTAGCGCCACAGTGGGCTGCCTTGAATGGCGCCCGACTGGGTGATTTGCAGGCCAGTAAATGACCCTTTTTGTGGCTCAAGCCCAGCCGGAACGGCTAGCAGCACCGGCCCTGTGGGCAGCGTGAGTTCAAGTTGGCTGCTCGAGGGACCACCATAGAAGTTGCTGTCGTAGCCCACGAACGCATTGAGAGCGCGGGTAGGCTCATCCAATACGGGTTGGCTTTGGCTGCGCAAGAGATGGTCGATTTCGGCGACCCACTGGGTGAGGTGCGCGATCTGGACGGCGTGGTTGGGGCCTTCGGTGCGGCCATCGGGGGCGGCGGCGAGTTGGGCAGTGGCTTGATCTTTTGCTTGAAGTAGTGCGTTTAAACCCGCCTCTGGTGCACCCAGGGCGGTTTGGCTTAGGGCGAACTCAATCCACGCAGGTACGTGGGCGGGGTCTAGCAGTAGCGCGCGCTCGGCATACAGCAGTCCTTCTTCATATTGCTGCTGCTCGTTGAGCCATTGCGCCGCGGCGGCTAGGTACGGGACATCTTGTTGACAACGGTTAGTCTCTAGCAATGCGCGCTCCCAAAGGGGGGCGGGCGAACCGAGGGGCAATGTAGCTGCTTGGCAGCTATCAAACGCAGGCGCTTTGGTCGCAGCGGTTGGCCCGGCTATGGCGCTGTTGTTGGCGATGCCCGCTGCGGCTGCTAGCAGGAGTAGGCCAAGTGTACGCACACCATTCCCTGCTACGCGCATGACTCGCTGGTCTCAAAGCAATCTTCGAGCGGGTAGGCGTAGATGTGACACGGTGTGGCAAGCCCCTCTAATAAAAAGTTACCCTGCGAGCGAACGCGGTGACGACTGATGCGGGCAGCAGCTCCCTCCCCGACCAGAATGGGGTGTGCGAGTTCCCCCGTCATCTCTTGAATGCGCGAGGCCACCACAACCGCACGACCCAACACCAGGTGCGAGCGCCGGCGCGATAGACCGACTGAGCCTACCGTTGCCATACCGGTCTCGATTCCGATGCCAAGGGCGAGGGGCGCCAAAAACTCGGTGCTGTGATTTTCAATGTTTTGGCTACTTTGGGCCCACAGAGGCTGTGTCGCACGCAGCAACGACAGGGCGGCGTCGAGAGCCCGGTCCGGGTCCGAGGCGACGAGTATGGGTCGGTGACTGTTGCCAGAGAGTTGCTCTGCAGGGGGCATCGCATCGGTTGGGTGGGTGTCGTCGTCCCACACCATAAGGACGGCATCACCAGAGAAAGACTCGACCCGGCCGCCAAACTTTTCGGCCTGCTCAGTGGCCATCGAAAAGAACGCATGCAGCAGTGCCGTAGATTCCTCTGGTGGACGGTTTTCGCAGTAGGCAGAGAAATTTCGGATATCGGCGACAACGACGGTGATGT
>Ga0209199_1003061_pt1 | contig 16992 bp, 14 predicted proteins | sample COGITO_mtgs_1105_7_FD_184805 | JGI IMG/M metagenome (GOLD analysis project Ga0209199, IMG submission 184805) | Pelagic marine microbial communities from North Sea - COGITO_mtgs_110523 (SPAdes) (version 2) | ecosystem: Environmental > Aquatic > Marine > Epipelagic ...
TTAACGAAGGCTTCGTAAGCTAATTTTTTGTCTTTAAAATTAGCATTTTCTTTATAAAAATCTAATAATTTTTGACTTGTGAGTTGTTCAGATATACGTTTCACTTCGTCTTGGTTTGAAAGGACTCGCGCAACGATGTCTTCAATTTCTTTTTCTGTTGGATTCATTTGACCGTACTGTGCCATTTGACCTTTGATCATCTCTGAAGTGTAGGCTTTTAAATCTTCAAAATTTACTTGAAGATTATTCTCTACAATAAGCTTGCTTTCAATTAATTGATAGCGCATGCTTTTTTCTGATTTCTCAAATTCCTCTTTGGCTTGCACTTCGTTTAATTCTGTTTCGCCAGCCGTTTGGATCCATTTTTGAAGAAACTGAACTGGTAAATCAAATTTTGTATTCTCTACAAGATGTTCTGTAACATCGTTCAAGAACTTTTGATCTGCTTGTTGTACAAATTGCTTTTCAGCATCTTCTGTGATTTTAGCTCTCAATTCGGTCACTGAATTCACAGTTCCTGGGCCAAATAATTTATCAAACAACTCTTGGTCTAATTCTGCTAATTCTCTTGTGTTCACTTCACTAATTGTAAAAGTCACTTGCACTTCAAGTCCATGAGCCGTATCGTGATCTACTTTTAAATAGGTCATCAAATCATGTGAATCGTTGAATAAACCTTTAGTATCTAAAGTCAACACATCGCCGACATTCGCCCCTGAAAAAGCTTTTGAGTTTGATTTTCCTTTTAATTTATCTAATGTGATGGTTGCTGTTGCTTCAATCCCTTCTGCATCATTAAAAAATACACCGGTCACTTCATCTTCATCACCAACGATTGTTTTGGCAACGAGTTTTCCGTATTGTTTTTGAATGTTGATCAATTGATCATCAATCATTTTTTTATCGGCAGTAATTGTATATTTAGTAAGTGCTTTTTTAGCTTTTAATTTGATTTCAAATGTTGGACTTAATCCGATTTCAAATTTAAAGGAAAAATCCTCTCCCTCCCAATCCAAATCATCCTGAGTTATTGGTAATGGATTACCTAAAACATCTAGTTTTTCATCTGTCAGATACTTTCCTAAAGATTCTTGAAGTGTCTTATTGACTTCGTCAGCCAACACGGATTTCCCATACTGCTTTTTAACAAGACCCATTGGAACCTGTCCTTTTCTAAAGCCAGGAATGTTTGCTGTTTTGCGGTAATTTGTTAAAATTTTCTCTACGTTTTCAGAATAATCCGCTTTCGTAATATCAATCTTAACCACGGCATTTAACGTGTCAATATTTTCTCTTGTAATATTCATTGTGATGAAATAAAAATTGGGTGGCAAAAATACAATATTTTTAACGCCTTACAAACATTTTTAAGCTTATGTGTGTCAAGTGATAAACGCATAAACAAGTTCGAAGAATTCCACTGGGTTTTCGGCATGCAGCCAATGGCCTGCATTTGAGATCGTTTTGAGGGTTGCACTCGGGAATTGGTTTTTTATAAGCGCTTCATCTGGAGTGGAAATATACTCTGATTTATCACCTTTTAAAAATAGGGTGTCTTTTACAAAAACCAATGTTGACGGCAGGGCTTCTCCGACCTCAGAAACATGGACTTTAAGCACTTCTAGATTTATCCGAAGTCCTAAAACATCTGGGGAAATTCTATATACATTTTTCAATAAAAATTGACGTGTTCCAATATCTTGAACGTATTTAGACAGTTGAGTTTCCGCTTCTTTTCTGGAGGTGATTTTATCGAAATTCAAAGAGGTCAATCCTTCCAAAATAGCATCGTGATGCACAGGGTAAAATCGTGGGGAAATATCGGCTACAATTAATTTTGAGACAATTTCTGGATAAAGTGCTGCAAAAAGCATGGCTGTTTTTCCGCCCATAGAATGGCCTAAAAGCACAATGTTTTCTAAATTATGATGGCTGCAATAGCCTTTTAAATCTGCTGCTAAGACATCATAATTAAATTCTGAATCATGAAAACTGCGTCCATGGTTCCGTTGATCTACAAGATGAACTTGAAATCCTAAACCTGAAAATTGTTTTGCAAGGGTTTTCCAATTATCACCCATTCCCAAAAAGCCATGGAGAATAACGAACGGTTTACCTTCGCCTATAATATTGGAGTGTAAGTGCATTATTTTAACTTATTCAAATACATATTAATCACATTGTCAATTCCTAAATACAAGCTCTCTGAAATGAGCGCATGTCCAATAGAAACTTCTAACAACCCTGGAGAATTCTCTTTAAAAAACTGAATATTCTCGAGTGACAAATCGTGTCCTGCATTCAAACCTAAACCCAATTGTAAAGCGCGTTGCGCACATTCTGTATATGGAATCATGGCGTCTTTATTGCCAAGAGAAAATTGATGTGCAAATGCTTCGGTGTACAGCTCAATACGATCAGCGCCCGTCGCTTTAGCGCCTTCCACTTGTTTGAGGGTTGGGTCTAAAAATACCGATGTTCTGATATCGTTTTGTTTAAATTCTTGAATGATTTCGGTTAAAAATCCTTTATGTTTGAGAGTGTCCCAACCTGAATTGGAGGTAATTGCATCTTCAGCATCAGGAACAAGAGTGACTTGCGTGGGTTTGATTTTGAGTACCATATCTATAAATTCTGGAATGGGGTTTCCTTCAATATTATATTCGGTATAAACGACTGATTTTAAATCGTAAGCATCTTGATAGCGAATGTGACGTTGGTCTGGACGCGGATGAATGGTGACGCCTTGAGCTCCAAATTCTTGTACATCTTTGGCAAACTGAACGACATTGGGAGTATTGCCTCCTCTAGAATTTCGTAGAGTCGCAATCTTATTAATGTTTACACTTAACTTGGTCATTAAAAATTGAATTTGACACAAAAATACAAAGTACTTAACGCTTAAAGTATATTATTTTTGATTAATTTGCATCTGATTAAAATGAACCCATGCCTTTAAATCAATTTATTATAAACGATCTAAATCCTTCAAGTCCTGAAACACTTGTAGAGGAGTTACACACTATTTTCAAACAGTTAACCTATTCGCATATTCCTGTTTTAAAAGAACAAGTATACTTGGGTTGTTTGTCAGAAACAGACGTCTATTGTTTTGAACCAGACCAAACCGTCTCTGAAGTGCTCTATGCTGTTGAAGGTTTTTTTGTTCGAGATTCCTCGCTGTGGCTCGATGTTTTGGAAGCGTTTGCACAAAATAATTGTAACATCATGCCTGTTTTGGATGCTGAAAATAAGTATATAGGCTATTACCAATTAATAGATATCATTTCATTGTTTAATAGAACGCCTTTTTTTTCGGAACCAGGCGGCATTATTGTGATTGAAAAAGGTCAAAATGATTTTTCATTTAGCAAAATCAGTCAAATTGTAGAATCCAACAATGCTAAATTATTAGGGGCTTTTATATCCAAAACTGAAAATGACTTGACTCAAATTACGCTTAAGATTGGAAACTCTGGTTTAAGTACTATTTTACAGGAATTTAGACGCTACGGATACACCATCATTTCGGGTCACGAAGACGACACTTTTCTTCGAACGCTTAAAGAGCGATCGGCGTATTTAGATAAATATTTAAACCTTTAAGTGATAAAATCAATTCAAATGAAAATAGCTGTTTACGGCCCCCTTTATAACGAGCGCTCAAAAAGCACAATTCAAACACTTGTTGCGTATTTGAAAAAACGAGATGCCAAAGTTGTTTTTGAAAAAAACTTTCACGCATCCATTGTGTCCGATTCTGATATTGATTTAACAACTTATTTATTTGATACTTTTGAGGCTTTGGATGCTTCCTTTGATCTGCTCATTAGCATTGGCGGGGATGGAACTATTTTAAGAGCCATTACATTTGTAAAAGATTTAACGATTCCTATTGTAGGGATCAATACGGGACGTTTAGGGTTTTTAGCGACCATTCCAATGAATACCATTCAAAAAGCGATGGATGAAATTTTTGAAGGAAATTATAGAATTTCTAAACGTAGCTTACTGACCATTGACGTTGACACTAAAGACACTGCTTTTGATTTGGACTTTGCATTGAATGAAATTGCTGTGAGTCGAAAAAACACGACCTCAATGATCTCTGTTGAGACATGGTTAGACGACGAATATCTGACGTCTTATTGGGCGGATGGCCTCATCGTTTCTACACCTACTGGCTCCACGGGTTACTCCTTAAGTTGTGGTGGCCCCGTCATTATACCAGAATCAGACAGTTTGGTATTAACTCCTATCGCACCTCACAATCTTAATGCGCGTCCATTAGTAATTTCAAGTGATAAGGTTATAAAGTTAAAAGTCAGTGGACGTGAAGAACAGCACCTTGTGTCTTTAGATTCGAGGATCAACACCTTAGAAAACAACACCACCATCACCATTCAAAAAGCGCCTTTTTGTATTCACATGATTGAACTCAAAGAAGATGGGTTTTTAGAAACCCTTCGAAAAAAACTATTATGGGGTGCCGATCCACGGAATTAAGCAATAAATCTTTAGAAATCAAGTTTAGTGATTAGCGAGAAAACAAATGACTTGTTGCATCTCTAAATTATTATATTTGCATTCTTAAAATCACAATGAAAAACAAATTAACCCTTATAGGACTCCTTTTTATTTCGAGTTTGAGTTTTTCTCAAATCTACGAAATAGGTGGATTTGTAGGGGGCAGTAATTTTATTGGTGATGTGGGATCGACTCAATTTGTGAATCCCAATAAACTTGCTTTTGGAGGGCTATTTAAATGGAACAGAAGCCCCAGACATTCTTTGAGAGCGAGTTTGACGTATAGCACTCTATCCGCGGATGATGCATTATCGAGTGATCCCAGAAGAAGGTTACGTGCTTACAGTTTTAATGCAGACATTTTAGAGGCCTCTCTTGGAATAGAGTTTAATTTTTTTGATTTTGATTTACACACAGCAACGCCAATGTCCACGCCTTATATTTATACGGGGATCAGCATGGCTAATCATCCAAATTTTTATTTCACAAATACTGATTTAGTTTCAGAAAAATCAAGAAGTAATGCCTTTGGGGTTCCGATTACACTGGGTTTCAAGGCAACTTTGACACGGCACATGATCCTTGCTTTAGAAGTTGGTGCGCGCTATACGTTTTCTGACGGGTTGGATGGAAGTGAGCCTGATGCCCAGGAATTAAAAAAAATTGTACGTTTTGGCAATTTTAATAATAACGATTGGTATGTATTTAGTGGTTTTACATTAACTTACACCTTTGGTAGAAAACCTTGTTATTGTAATTTTTAATATGAGTCTAAAATCTAGTATCCATTCACAAAACCTCCCGAAGCACATCGCCATTATCATGGATGGAAATGGACGTTGGGCAAAAGAAAAGGGCTTTCTTAGAGTCTTTGGACATGAAAATGGAACAAAGTCAGTTAGCACCACTGTAGAAAGCTGTGCCGAACTCGGCATAGAAAATTTGACACTTTATGCTTTCTCTACAGAAAACTGGAACCGTCCAAAATTAGAAGTAAAAACCTTAATGCAACTTTTAATTTCTTCTTTGAAAAAAGAAATGAATAACCTACAAAAAAACAGTATTCGATTAAATGCCATAGGGAACCTTGAACACCTTCCCGAACGGGTTCGAAAAGAATTACTGCATGTCATAGATAAAACTAAGAACAACACCCACATGACTTTGACACTTGCATTGAGCTATGGTTCTAGGGATGAACTCGTAAATGCAACGAAACAAATATGTGATAAAGTTAAAAATAATATAATTTCAGTAGAAGATATCGATGAAACGCTAATTAATCAGCATCTTTACACCCAGAATTTGCCAGATGTGGATTTATTAATCCGCACAAGTGGCGAAAAACGCATTAGTAATTTCCTTTTATGGCAGATTGCTTATGCAGAATTATATTTTACTGATGTGTATTGGCCCGATTTTACAAATGAAAATTTGTATGAAGCCATTATAAATTATCAAAAAAGAGAAAGACGATTTGGAAAAACAAGTGAACAGCTTCATTAATAAAGCTTTTAAATACAGAAATACAATACTTTGCTTTTGCTTACTTTTAAGCAGTTTTGTAATATTCTCCCAAGAAACAAAACCCACAATAACAACCTTTACCATTGCTGACATAACCGTTAGTGGTGAAACAGCCTATGGCTCTGAAACTATTCTCACCTATTCTGGGTTAAAAAAAGGAGAATCTGTGATTATTCCTGGAGGAGTTAAAATAAGTGCTGCCATCAAAAAATTGTGGGACTCTAACTTATTTAGTAGCATAGAGGTGTTTGCAACCAAAACCGAAGGCAGTAATGTTTACTTAGAGGTTGCATTACGTGATTTACCAGAACTGAAAGATGTTAAGATTATTGGCGTCAAAAAAGGGAAAATTAAAGAGATCATTAAAGAAAATAACCTTACATCAGGAGTTAAGGTTACCGAAAACTTAATCACCACTACCAAAAATTATCTAGAAAACAAGTATCGAAAACTGGGATTTTTAAATGCAAAAACAACCGTCACAACTTCTAAGGTTATAGACTCTGTTAAAAAGTCTAGAGTAGACATGCTTGTACGAATTGATAGAGGTCAAAAAATAAAAGTGAAAAATATCACTTTTAATGGAACTGAAAAGCTAAGTGCTAAACAACTTCGTAAAGCAATGAAAAATACGAAGCAAAAAAATATATTTAGAGTCTTAAAACGCTCCAAGTATATTGAAGCCGATTACAAAGAAGATTTACAAAGTCTGGTTGATAAATACAAAGAAAAAGGATATAGAGATGCGCGCATTGTTTCAGATACGCTCTCCACAAACAACAACAATACAATCAGTTTAAACATTGGTGTAGAAGAAGGTGAGAAGTATTATTACGGATCTATTAATTTCTTAGGAAATTCGATCTATTCTGATGAGCAACTGAATCAAGTTTTAAAAATAAAAAAAGGAGACACCTATAATGGTATTGAATTAGAAAAAAGAATCGCAGATAGCTCAGATCCTGATGCCTTTGATTTGACAAATTTATATCAGAATAATGGATACTTGTTTTCGACCATTACTCCTGTTGAAGTAAGTACCGATGGAAACATTATAGATATGGAGATTCGGGTTACGGAAGGGAAACCGGCGTATTTCAAAAACATCAGTGTTTCTGGAAATGACAAAACAAATGATGCGGTCATCTATAGAGAACTTAGAACGCGACCAGGACAATTATATAGTAAAAGTAATATCGTAAGAACCATTCGCGAACTTGGACAGCTTGGTTATTTTGATGCACAACAAATTTCACCAGATTTAAAGAATGTAAATCCTACCGATGGAACTTTAGATGTTGAATATACTGTTGTTGAAAAAGGTGCAAGCCAAATTGAACTGCAAGGTGGTTATGGTGGCGGTGGATTCATCGGAACTTTAGGACTTTCGTTTAATAATTTTGCAATGAAAGACATTTTTAACAAGAAAGCCTATAAGCCCTTTCCAATGGGTGATGGGCAAAGTTTAGCGCTGCGTTTACAAGCGAGTAGATTCTATCAAACATATAGCTTATCATTCTCTGAACCTTGGTTAGGTGGTAAGAAGCCCGTGCAATTTTCTACGTCGCTCTCCCAGACAAAACAATTTTTATACAATCCTGCGACTAGAAATGCGGATAAATCTAGAAGCTTTAATATTACTGGTCTTACTGTTGGTATCGCCAAAAAACTATCGGTTCCGGATGATTACTTTGTGCTATCACAAGCGGTAAGTTTTCAATATTATGATCTAAACAATTACAATACAGGGCTGTTTACTTTTGGAAATGGAAATTCTAATAACTTAGCATATACCGTTGGATTAAGTCGAAACAATACTTTTAATGATCCTATCTATCCAGAAGGGGGTTCTAGTTTTAGTTTAACTGCGAAACTAAGTTTTCCATATTCTGCAGTTAACAATGTGGATTACGGCGCTTTGAAAAGAGAAAGAGAAGCTCAAAATGATATTATCAAACAATATGCAACGACATCAACAACTGAAGCCACTAACAAAGTAAATGCTGCGACTACTCGAATTGGTGAAATTGATCAAGAACGTTATAAATGGTTGGAGTTTTATAAAATAAAATTTAAAGGGGAATGGTACACCAAGCTTGCAGGAAAATTAATATTAAAACCAACCTTTGAATTCGGATTTCTTGGCGCCTACAACAACGACAGAGGTGTCATCCCTTTTGAACGCTTTTTTCTTGGAGGGGATGGTTTAGGAACGTATAGCCTTGATGGTAGAGAAGCAATTGCAATGAGAGGATACCCAAATCAATCACTCTCTAGTCAAGATGGTGGCTCGATTTATAATAAATTCTCTTTAGAATTAAGACATCCTATCACACTGGCTCAACAAACAAAAATATATGCCCTTGCCTTTTTAGAAGGTGGAGCCTCTTATAATAATTTTGATGATTTCGATCCATTCACAATCAAAAGATCTGCAGGAGTTGGTTTACGATTATTCATGCCTGCTTTTGGTTTATTAGGGATTGATTTTGGACATGGATTTGACCCTTTGCCGGGTGACACTATTAAAAGTGGATGGCAAACCCACTTTATTATAGGACAACAATTTTAATAGTTGGCACGGTATTTTCTATAAGCGAACAGAATGAATAGAGTTGAGTTGAAATATTTTAAAATTTATTTCGTTAATTTGAAGAACATAAATTAAAAACCAATTCCAATAATTTGAAACCATTGTAAGATGAATTTGTTAACTTTAAAATTCTTAAAACTGACCTCTTTTAAAAAAGCAAGTATTTTGTTTTTTTTATGCTTAATGTGTACGTCTATATATGCACAAAAAAGAAGTGTGCGTATTGGCTATATAGACACTGAGTATATTCTTGAAAATGTCACAGAATATTCCAATGCCAATTCACAATTAGATTCTAAAATCCAGCAATGGAAAAGCGAAATTGAAAAACGCCTAACAGAACTAGAGGATCAAAAAAAACAGCTAAATAATGAACGTATTCTTCTGACAAACGAACTCATTTCCGAGCGTGAAGAAGATCTACAAATTATTGAAAATGAAATTATTGACTACCAACAAAAGCGCTTTGGTCCAAATGGCGATTTGATGATTCAAAAACAACAACTCATACAACCGATTCAGGATCAGATTTTTGCAGCAGTTCAAGAAATAGCAACGACCAAAAAATACGATTTCATTTTTGATAAATCTGCCGATGTAGTTATGCTCTATTCTGCTGATCGTTATGATATTAGTGAACAAGTATTGCGCACCATCAACAGATCGTCTAAAAGAACACAGGTAGATTCCAGAAAAAAACGTAAAGAAGCCGAAGAAGAAGAAACGATCGTAGAAGTGGAAGACACTAAAGACGATCGTCAAAAATTATTAGACCAACGAAAAGCTGAACGCGAAGCTTTGCTAGAAGAAAAACGACAAAAAAAATTGGATGCTCGTGAAGCGAGAAGAAAAGAAGTGGAAGCTAAAAAGCAAAAAGCATTAGAAAAACGTGCTAAATCAAAATCTGGTAAAACATCAACGACGCCTGAAGAATCTACTGAAGTTATAACTGAAGATGAAAAACCTTTAACTACTGAAAGTACCGAAAAAGTAGATCCAAGACAAGCACGAAAAAAACAACTTGCAGCTAAAAAGCAAAAAGCAATAGAAGACCGTGCGAAAGTGAAAGCAGTAAACACAACTACCAGTTCTACAACAGAAATTGAAGAGGAAGATAAAAAAACTTTTGAGACTGTAAGCACTGAAACAGTTGACCCAAGAGAAGTGCGCAAAAAAGAACTTGCAGCAAAAAAACAAAAAGCGTTAGAAGACCGTACCAAAGCAAAAGCTCAAAAAACAACCACCAAAACAACAACGACAAAAGGTTCCGAAGTCATCAATGATAGAGAGGCTCGTAAAAAAGCATTGCAGGAAAAGAAAAACCAAGCATTATTAGAGCGTAAAGCACGACTTGAAGCTCAGAAGAAAAAAAGAGATAGTATTAGAAACAATAAATAAATTTAAATCATAAACACAATTACAATGAAACACTTAAAATCACTTTTATTAGCAACTACACTTTTTGTAGCAACAAGTTTTACAGCCAAAGCTCAAACCAAGGTTGCGCATATTAATACACAAGAATTAGTAGAAGCAATGCCAGAAATGCAAAGTGCAAAAGCAGAATTAGAAAAATTAGCCAAAACCTATGAAACTGATATTCAAGCAATGGCCACTGAATTGCAAAACAAAATAAAGCAATACGACGGTGAGTCTTCTACTAAAACAGATGAAGAGAATGGAAAACGTTTACAAGAAGTTCAAGGAATGGAACAAAGTATTCGTCAATACCAAACACAAGCGCAACAAGATTTACAGAAAAAAGAATTTGATCTCTTAAAGCCAATCACTGAAAAAGCAAAGAATGCTATTCTTAAAGTTGGAAAAGCAAAAGGATTCGATTATGTACTTGATGCTTCTCAAGGGCAAGGCGTTATTTTTGCTGGAGGTACTGACTTATTAGTAAACGTAAAAACTGAATTAGGGTTTTAAGATAACACCTGTTAAATAATTTATAAAAAGCTGCCTCTATTAGAGCAGCTTTTTTATTTTTGTAATGTATGAGTTCAAAACCCATTGGCATATTTGATTCAGGTGTAGGAGGCCTTTCTATTTGGAATGAAATCCATCAACTGCTACCTATGGAATCTACCATATACCTTTCGGACTCAAAACATGCTCCTTACGGTCCTAAAGGGAAAGAAACCATCATTAATCTTTCTGTTAAAAACACAGAGTGGCTCATTAATCAAGGCTGTAAGCTGATTGTAGTCGCTTGTAACACCGCCACGACCAATGCGATTGATACGTTAAGGAAAAACTACCCAATCCCCTTTATTGGAATCGAACCAGCTATTAAGCCCGCAGCACTTCAATCGAAATCTAAAGCAATCGGAATTCTAGCCACTAAAGGCACTTTGAGTAGCCAATTGTTTCATAAAACCTCTGAACTGTACTCTAGTGATTTATTAGTTGTCGAGCAAGTGGGGAATGGTATTGTAGAGCTCATTGAAAACGGGGCATTGTATTCAGATGAGATGAAAAATTTGCTTCAAAGTTACCTACAACCGATGCTAGACGCTGAAATAGATTGTTTGGTTTTGGGCTGTACACATTACCACTTTTTGACTCCTATCTTAAAACAGTTACTGCCTAAGCATGTCAAAATTATTGATTCTGGAAAAGCAGTTGCTAAACAAACAAAGTCCGTTTTAGAAAGTAATTCATTATTGAATATTAAAACTCCTATAAAAGCAAATCATTTTTATACCAATGGAGAAGAAAAAGTGATTGCTTCACTACTGAAATCAGAAGCGTTTTCCCTTCAAAAATTAGCGTTTTAATTTACACTTGGGCAATTACAGTCATATTTTTCTTTTTTACAGCCAAAATTAAGTCCTAATGTAAGTTGATGGTAACCTCCGTTATTAAAAACTACCGAATTTGCTTGGTATGAATATGTATAAGCAAACACAAAGTTATTGTATTCTGCTCCTACGATTGGGGTGAAATATTGAAGTTTTTGACTGCTTACTACTGAGTCAGTGGTAAATTCAGCACCATCAAAACTTCTTCTGTATGAAATTCCTGCAAATAGTTTACCGAAATCTAACTCTTTATAGGATTTGAAATTAATATCAATAAAGGATTCTTTTGTAGCATCTTTATATGCATACATTAAAGAAGGCTCAAAGCTCCAGTCACTCCCAAATTTAGAAAACACATTCCCTGCAGACAACAAGTAGGTTCTAAGATTATCATAGCTTACACCTTGTTCGTTGATATTAATTCCTTCATTTGCCAAAACATTTTTAACGGTTGCATGGGCATAAAAATTGATGAAATGGTAAGAAAACCCAAGATCAACATTAAAATCTGACGCACTTTGCTCAATACCAGCGATAATTGGATCAAACTCTAAAAAAGCAGTTTCATCTAACTTATATTGAATCAAACCAGCACTCAACCCAAATGATAACATATTTAAGTCAATCGTATTTCTTGAAAACATCAGATGATGCGCATAGGTCAAATAAGCGCCTGATTGAGAGTGATACCCGTTTTTATCATTAAAAAAAACAGCCCCAACTCCTGAAGAAGATTCTCCGATACGTCCATTTATACTCATTGTTTGTAAACTTGGAGCATTTTCATCTCCAAACCATTGCTGACGGCCTGTAAGTCTAATTTTATTACAATTAGAAACCCCTGCCATGGAAGGGTGCAGTAAGTAGTAATTGTCCGTTAAATAATCGGAATATATTGGTAATCCTTCCTGAGCGCTTATAGACTGAGTGAGCATTCCTAAAATAGCAATAAATACAAACCTCTTAAATATTGTCATAAATATTATTTTTTTAGCGTAAAATTAGCTCTTAGTTGGTTAATTTTTCCTGTTATGAGGTCATTGTAATCTAACACAAACCAATAATCGCTAGACGGGAGTCGCTCTCCGTTATAAGTGCCATCCCAACCCTTCCCTGTTGGACTGATTTGTTTTAGCAATTTTCCATAACGGTCAAATATATAAATTTTTGCGCTAGATTTAACGGTCATTCCTGCGATATTCCATCTATCGTGGTATCCATCGCCATTTGGTGTGAAAAATTTTGGGTAACCTATCACATAAATCTCTGCTTGATCCTCTCCACAACCATTTAGGTCTCGTGCCTTTACAATATGCCTCCCTGGCGTTACATGTAAAAACACATCTGTATTTTGCCATAAACCCTGATCTATACTATATTCATAATTTCCTGACCCTGTTGCTACTACTTTTACCACATGCATATTTGCAAACAATTCTGAGCTAATCTCTACTGTTACTTTTGGAGGCTCAGTTTCTGTAACTGTAAATACTTTTACTGGTGCTGCACATTCTGTGGGTAGTTTCCCATCTAACACTTCTAGGGTGTAACTACCTTTTTCTGTTGGTATATAAACAGATCCCGTACTCACAATTAATTTACTAGAGTCTTTCCATAGAAATATATAATCAACATCCGATAGGCCTGTATCTATCACTAACGACCCTACAATTACTGTTCCATTGGTGGTTACGCAAATCTTATAATCATCTTCCAAATCCACAACTAGAAGTGGGTTGACTATTAATTGAAGACTGGTGGTGCCAAAACAATCCATATTAAATTTATTTTCAATCCTTACAAAAACAAACTGAGGATTCGATGTGTTTTGAATCGGCGTCGTTATCTCTGTCCCAACAACACCTGCATGTGCTGATGCTTGATCATAGAAAAATTTAATAGTATAATTTGAAGTCAATTGAGATTCTAAAATTTCTGGTATCTTGGTGCTTAAATCAAACTCCACAAATCCGTTGGTGTCATCGCCATCAAGAGCATTATCGCATAAATTAAAATCATTAGGAGGCTTTTCAATTGCTGGAGGTGTCGTAAATTCAATAACAACTTCATCGGTTGCAACACAGCCACTCGTTAAAATGGCTTTAAAACTATACGTTCCATTTATAGAAACATCTAGCTTGGATTTGGTTTCTCCCGCTATTAGAGTGTCATCTTTAAACCAATTAAATGTAGCTCCAGCTACAGAAAGGTTCGCATTTAATGTAATGTCGGTTCCCAGACATCCTGGATTCCCATTTACAATAGTGTGATCTATTCCTAAATCACCTCCAATATTAAAACTCCCACCTTCAATGAAAATAGCAGAATCCCATGCACTATCTCCTTGATCTGCAACGACAAGTTTTATTTCGTAAGTAACTCCGGGAGTCACAACTGATGAGGCTGTTAACGCTACTGTACGCCCATCATAATTCGTGTTTCCTACATTATATCCCTGAAAGTATTGTGTATTAGCTCTACAGATATCTGCGTCGTTTATATTTTTTACGCTTACTGGGGTTCCATCAGGCAAAACAGCTAAATTAGCATAAGTTTTCGCCTCTACTTCTCGTAATAAAAATGCAAAACTATCCGCATATTCACACTCAAAGGTACCATCATACTCTTCAGAAGCCATTATAAATCTAAAATTAATAGTATCTACTAGTGGAGTAAAGTTGAATTTAATGAATGTAGCATCTTGAGTCTCTGTTTGCCCCAAAGCCGCTTCCAAGTCTGAATCTCCAGGATCTCCATTATCATAATCTACCGTGTCACTTTCTAATATATTCCCTGCAGAATAGGCTCTACCTGTGGTCAATACCACACCGTCTTCAAATGGAAATGTACTCCCAACTGGTCTCTTAAAATAACCATAGCTTTTGGTTGTCAAATTATTTGGAGCACCAGTTACTTGAGTTGTGAAATTATCTGCAGTGGAGCAGGAACTTGAAATCAACACTTTTTTAATAAGTTCTTCAGGACCGTAGCTAGATTTTGGAAAAGAGGAATCATTAATCCTAAGAATCTGAGTAAATCCAATAGACGAGACACAAAATACTAGTAGTGTAACCAGAAGTTTCATAGATTTAGGTTTCTATTTAAACTGATTATTTTGTTGCTCCTCTTTTGTGTAAATCCCCTTGCATTACAAGGACAAATTGTAAGCGTAAAATTTTCATTGTTTGAATAAACTAAATTTCCGCCAGAATCAGAAAGAACACCTCCACATTGAGTAAATGTGCCATTTTGCATGTTGTTGTCTTGCGCAAAAACAAGGCAACTGACAAGACCGAAGAACGCTGAAAGTAGGAGTTTCATTCTTGATATTTATTTGAGGTATCCACCAAATATACAGAAATTTCTTTGTTATCTTTGCAGTAAATATAAACTCATGAATAAAATAACCGTTTCAATTCAGGAAACTAGCAATCCCAAAATTATAAAATTTGAAACGGATTCATTCCTTACAAAATATGAGAGTTTTGAATTCTCAAATATCGACGATGCTAAAAACTCGCCCTTAGCACAACAACTTTTTCACCTTCCTTTTGTAAAGAAAGTATACATCTCAGGAAATTTTGTTGCAGTGGAGCGTTATGATATTATTGAGTGGAGCGATGTTCAAACAGAAGTTGGAGAAGAGATCGAAAACTACTTAAATGAAGGAGGCATCGTAGTCATAAACGAAGATAAAAAGAAAAACCCAGTGACTGTCTATGCAGAAAGTACTCCAAATCCTGGGGTTCAAAAATTTGTTGCCAATAAAAGTTTAGTGTCTCAAACATTTGAATTCACATCTATAGAGGAAGCAAAGTTATCTCCTTTTGCAACGGCCCTCTTTCAGTTCCCTTTTGTGAAAGCGGTATTTATCGACAAAAATTATGTGTCTATCACAAAGTTTGACATTGTAGAATGGGATGCAATTACGCTTGAATTAAGAGAGTTTATGAAATCTTATATTGAAGATGGCAAAGAAATGGTATCCGCTGCTGCTGCACAGGTTTTGGAAAAAACAACGACTCAATTGGACGGTGCCTATGAATCCTTAGACGATACCTCAAAAGAGATTATAAATATTTTAGAAGAACACATCAAGCCAGCCGTTGCCAGTGACGGTGGGAATATTTTATTTGAGTCTTACGATGCTGCAACAAAAACAGTCAAAGTGATTTTACAAGGCGCTTGTAGTGGATGTCCATCATCTACCTATACGCTCAAAAGCGGTATTGAATCTCTGCTAAAAGAAATGATGGCAGGAAAAGTAGAAATCGTTGAAGCGATTAACGGCTAATCCGTAAATTTGATGTTGAAATTGATTTAAAAAAGTTCCGAGACTTCCTTGCCAATAACACTGCCAATGGCAACGCCCATGCCTCCCATTCGAACTCCACAATATACGTTATTTGAGAGTTGCTTTACAATCGGTTTTTTTTGAGATCCAACGCCCATGATCCCCGACCAACGGTGTTCAATCTCAAATTCTCTATCGGGAAGAATCGTATTTATAAGCAGCGCTTCTAAAGCGTTTTGGATCCGTTCAGTTTGAGAAAATTCTGTAGTATTTTCTGTGTTAAAATCTAAATTCCGACCACCTCCTAATAGGATGCGATTATCAATGTTTCTGAAATAATAATACCCACAATCTAAATGAAACGTGCCTTTGATGTGTAAGTTTTTTAACGGCTTGGTAATTAAAACTTGGGCGCGTGCTGGTTGCACATCTTCATTAATTAATTCTTTTGCAAATCCGTTGGTCGTTAAAATCAATTTTGAGGAAGAGAACTCAAAATGATTTGTTTTAATATCTACTTTATTAGAATGCTCAGTATACATTTCGACCGCGCTATTGTTTAGAATAATTACGCCTTGTTCTTGTGCTTTTTTTATCAGCGCCTGCATCATTTTTCCAGTATCAATTTGACCTTCAAATTGATTTCGTATATAATTGTTTTCAATGCCTGAAAAACCAAAGCTGTTAGATACGTTTGAAAACACATCGTGTTTAAAAATTGGTTTTAGAAGGCTATTGACTTCCTGCATCTTTTGTAAACAACTATTATATAGACTGCGGTCTTTGTCTAAAAATAATTCATACCCTCCCAACTGCTGGTAGGCTAGCGCCTCATCTCCAAGCGTGTTCCTCAAAAGCTGAAGTCCTTTATGACGCTGGTTGACAAGTTCAACAACTTCATCCGGCGTATGTGATTTTAAGTCCTGTAAAATCTCACTCAAGCTTCCAAAACAAGCAAACCCTGCATTTTTAGTACTTGCTCCCTGAGGAAACAATCCTTTTTCAAGAATAAGGATTTTGGCATTTGGGTCTTTTTTTTTAAGATGAAGTGCGGTACTTAAGCCCACAATTCCGCTTCCAACAATTGTGTAGTCAACATTGTTTAGCCACGTTTTTAGTTCCCAATAGGATAAATTCATGAGCTAAAATTACAATTTTTTATTGGAGTATTTTACACCACGTTTAGAATAAAAAAAAACTCCGAATATGATTCGGAGTTTTTAATTTAAGCGTCTTCAAGAAAT
>Ga0209199_1003063_pt1 | contig 16988 bp, 17 predicted proteins | sample COGITO_mtgs_1105_7_FD_184805 | JGI IMG/M metagenome (GOLD analysis project Ga0209199, IMG submission 184805) | Pelagic marine microbial communities from North Sea - COGITO_mtgs_110523 (SPAdes) (version 2) | ecosystem: Environmental > Aquatic > Marine > Epipelagic ...
AGGGGGCCGTCACTTCAACCAAATGTTCCGCCCACTGGCCATTTGCTCCCAGACGCGCCCAACTTGCGCCACCCATGGCCAGAACTGAGACCATTGGTTCTAGTCTTTGGGCGCCAGCAGGTGTGTCGAACAGCAAGGTATCATTGTCCCAACCATCCCAACGCCACCGTGTTTCAAGTTGAACACCCAAGCTGGCAAGGCGCGAAAGCCATGCGCGCAGCAGTGGTGAGGCCTTCATCACTGTCGGGAAAACGCGACCCGTTGAACCGGTAAAAATAGGTTGGTCCAGTCCTTCAGCCCACGAAATAACATCTTGCGGGCCAAACTGATGCAGTGCCGTCTCAAGTGCAGTAGGCAGCTTGTTCCCGTAGGCGGCCAAAAATGCCTGACGGGGTTCGGCCTTTGTGATGTTGAGCCCTGATTTGCCTGCCATAAGAAACTTGCGGCCCACCGATGGCATCGCCTCTGCTACCGTCACCGACAATCCCGCCTTGCCCAGCGCTTCGGCAGCCATCAACCCAGCGGGGCCCGCTCCGATGACAACCGCATCTGTCACGTGGGCATTGGGCCTTTAAATTCAACGACGCGATGTGGATATGGAATCTCGATGTCGTTTTCTTTCAGCGCGTTCCAAATGAGGAACAGCACGTCCGAAGCATATTTATTCTTGCCATCATCAATGCCTTCGACCCAAAACTCGATACCAAAATCGATGCCGCTGTCGCCAAAACCGCGCAGCTCGCAATCAGGCCCTTCAGGTTCTTGCAAAACTCCGGGATGGGTTGATACGGCGGCTTCGATGATCGCAGGAATGCGATTGATATCAGTGTTATAGCTAACCGAAAATGCTACCTCTAGCCGGTTGGCCGACCCTGAGTCCGAGTAGTTAACAACACGGGTTGTGATGAAATCTTCGTTTGGCACCACGATCCAGCGACCATCGAATGTTTCCAGGATCGTTGCCCGCGCAGTCATCTTGATGATTGTACCGGCCTCACCACCGTCAAGCTCGACATAATCGCCAACGGTCGCTTGCCCTTCGACCATCAAAATGACGCCTGAAATGAAATTGGACGCGATCTTTTGCAGGCCAAAACCAAGACCGACACCGACAGCACCACCGATAATACCACCGATAATGGCAAGTGAGCTTAGGCTGATCCCCATGATGTTCATCAGCACAAGAAAGGCGATCGCAAAGATAGCAAACTCGGATGTCTTGATCGCTAATTGCCGTATCGCTGGCCGCATCGGTTGTTGTTCGATGTAGGAGGACGATTGCGAATTGGACCATTGGCCAAACCAGAACAGAATACTGCCCGCAATGATCCCGCGCACGATTGATAGCGCCGAAAAACTGATGTTGCCCAAACTGACGACAGCGCCATCAAGTGCGGCAATCACCTGATCAAGGAAGCCGACTGCGTAGAGCGCAGCGACCGGGACCAGCACATATTTGGCAAGCATCTTTAGGAACGGGTCGGTGATGATATGTTTGGCCAAAGCGCGGGCCGCCAGAAACAAGAATACCCGTTTGCCGAATGCGATAACGGCACCAGAGCCGAACAAAGACCGCGTGACAGTCTCGCCGACTGCCGTGAAACCATATGCTAAGAGCGGCAACAAAAGCGGTAAGAAGATCAGGACAAACCGCCGCGCTTTCGCAAGGATGGATTGGCTCGTTGCATCCGGTGTCAGTAAAGATGTAATGCGTGGCGCAAGCAGACGGTTGGCCAACCGCGCCATCAGGTAGGCTCCAATCAACAGTGCAAACTGTGACCATGCCGCAGGCGACAAAAGCCAGTCTTGAGCAAGGAGCAAAGCCTGATCAAAAGCGTCGCGCGCTTGATCCATAAGAGTCGCTGGTTCCATCGGGCTGTCCCTATGCCGTTTCATTTCTTGTGCAATGCGCTTGCACAAGAAACAAGCCTACGCCGTCATGCCTTTGATCCTAGCGATATGACTTGACGCAGCGGAAATGACATCTGCACCCAGATCATGCGCTGTTGGCAACAGTGCCTCCCCGTCGACGATCTGGTCCACCAAGCCCCAGTCTTGCGCCTGTATGGCTGCGATCTTTTGCCCTGCCATCAGGATCAATTTGGCACGTGCGGGTCCAACCAACGCCACAAGTCGGCCCGGATCAGAAGGCTGCGGAAGGAAACCCAGCTTCATCACCGGATAAAAGAACTTTGCCTTGGTAACAGCGATCCGCAGATCGCAGGCCAGAACCATTCCAAATGCGCCTCCAGCAACGGTGCCGTTCAAAGCGGCGATACTCAGTCCTGGCAAGGCAGCAATAGCACGCGAGAGCCGCTCCCACACGGGATCAGTTGCTAGCCCGGCACGGGCTGCTTCCAGATCAGCACCCGCGCTAAATACGCCACCCGTTCCGGTCAGGATAAAAAGTTTGGCTGCCTGTGCGGCCTCGGCAATATCTGCCAATTCAGCCAGCATTTCACGCGTCAGCGCACCCGCCTTGTCGGGTCGGTCAATCGTGACGGTCCATGTATCTCCGTCTTTGCTACAGCGGATCATATAAGGCCAGCTTTCTTGCGGATATCGTCTTCGCGCAGGCTGACATCATCCCCAAGATATGGGTCTGCATCAGGGGTGCACATCCACAACAGCGCCTGCGCGGGCCATTCGGGCGGGATATGGACCGACCAATCAAGTTGACTGACTGGGTTGATACCCGATGCCTTGATCTCGCGCTGCATTTGCGTGGCAACCGTACCGGGTGAAAGGCCCATAATCCGCAGGCCCTTGTCGCGGGATTCTTTGTCAGCGGTGCGGGTTAGCATATAGACCGCCGCTTTCGAGCTGCAGTAAGCCGTCCAGCCTTCGACAGGGCCATGTGCAGCCCCAGACGAGATGTTGATAATCGTGCCGTGCCCCTGCGCAATCATGCCCGGCATTGCCGCATGCATCCCATGCATCACGCCTTTGACGTTGACGTCGATTGTGCGCGACCACGCCTCTGGATCGGTATCTTGCAGGTGACCAATAGGTTCCACAACGCCTGCATTATTAATAAGCACATCCAAACCTCCAAAGGTTTGGGCAGTCGCGGAAATGGCCGATGCGATATCTGAATAGCGGGAAACATCGCAGGGAATCGCAAGCGCTTTTTCGCCAATTTTCCCAGCAATTTCAGCAATTTCATCTGTACTGCGCGCCACGAGGGCGACATTGGCACCCGCTGTGGCAAAAGCATGGGCCGCCGCTTCACCAATTCCACGACTGGCACCTGTGATAAGTACGGTTTTCCCGACTAAATCGATATTTTTCAAGGCGGTCCCTTTCAGATTGCGTTTGGGGTAGCTACTTATTGCATCAATTGTAGCGCCCGTTGGCCCCATAGTAGAAAGCCGCGGCCCGATCTTAAAGAGATATAACGAAAGGATCACCTATGACCTATCCCACTGGAATGCGCAGCGCTGTTTGCCTCGCCGCGTTGATTGCTGGCAGTGCAGCACAAGCCGATGTGACGGCTGCGCAAGTCTGGGAGGACTGGAAATCACAGTTGGCCCTTTATGGTGAAGACAACCTGACCATCGGTGCAGAAGAGACATCCAGCGGAACCGTTACTGTCCGTGGTCTTGGCCTGCGTGCCGCCGACGATGAAATGACCGCACAGGTTTCGATGGGGACCATCGTCTTTAACGAACAGTCCGATGGCACCGTGCGCGTGACGATGGATGAAAGTTATCCAGTGGTTATCACCGGCGAGGATGGCGTGGTGATTACACTCACAGTCAGCCAGCAAGATATGGAAATGATCGTCAGCGGTGATCCGGATGCGATGAATTACGCCATCACAGCACATCAATACAAAATCGCGCTCCAAGATGTCGTAGACGGTGACGTAACATTCACTGGCGATGCTGAAATTGCCATGAACGATGTTGATCTTGCTTATGAAACAGCAGTGGGCGACCTGCGAGATATTTCCTATGGCGGTACAATTGGGTCACTGGATCTGCTTGTTGATTTCCAAATCCCTGGCGGCAACGGCGAATATGTCACCGGTGGCGGCAAGATGGTTGGCCTGACCACACAGGCCGAGATGTCTGTGCCTCTGGATGCGAATTTCGAAGACCCTGACAATCTGATGATGGAAGGTTTTGCGATGGCGGGCGGTTACACTACCGACAGCGCCGACTTTGTTTTTGACGTGAACGCAGAGGGTGATCAAGCATCTGGCTCTATCAGCATGGGGGGTTCCACACTCACAGGTGAAATGAACAGCTCGACAGTTGGCTATTCTTCAAAAACCGACGACATTGCTATGAATTTAGTCTCAGGTGACTTTCCGTTGCCAATCGAACTCAGCCTTGCTCAGTACGGGATCAATTTTCAGATGCCTACAGCTGCAACCGGTGAATCGTCCGATTTTGCCATTGGTTTTGACCTTATCGACCTCAGCATTGGCGACACCATCTGGAGCTTGTTTGACGCTGGCAATGTACTACCACGTGATCCCGCCACGATCCAATTGGCAATGAGCGGCAAGGCCAAAGCGCTGTTCGATATGTTCGATCCCGACCAACAGGACGCGATGAATGATGCCGAAAGCCCTTATGAACTGGAATCAGTCACGCTTGATGTGCTCAACGTTGATGCTGTTGGTGCAAAACTGACAGGCGACGGTGCCTTCACCTTCGACAACAGCGACATGCAAAGCTTTGCACCACTGCCGCGCCCTGAGGGTGAGGCATCAATCGAGATCACTGGCTTCAACAAGTTGCTCGATAATCTTGTTGCGATGGGTCTTGTCCCAGAGCAGGACGTCATGGGTGCACGTATGATGGTTGGCATGTTTGCCCGTTCAACTGGCGACGACCAGATGGAAACATCTGTTGAAGTCTTGCCAAACGGTCAGGTGAACGTGAACGGCAATCGCGTGCGTTAACCGATCAGACCGAACGGAAGGGCGCGGGTGGAAACACCTGCGCCCTTTTGGTTTGTGCGCCCTGCTTGGCCTTGCGGGGCAGTCCTTGGCGCACTAGGTCTTTGGTCAAGCAAAGGACACATGATGACCCAATCTCTTTCCGACCTTTCTGATCAAATCCTGCAAGCCGCCAAACGCGCTGGTGCGGACGCTGCTGATGCGATTGCAGTGGACGGCACATCGCTGTCGATAACCGTGCGCGAAGGCGCATTAGAGCAGGCAGAACGCTCCGAAGGGATCGACATCGGGTTGCGCGTTTTTGTGGGTCAGAGGCAGGCCTGTGTGTCATCATCCGACACAAAGCCCGATACGTTGACCCAAATGGCAGAGCGCGCCGTCGCGATGGCTAAAGAGGCGCCAGAAGACCCGCATGCGGGACTGGCGGACCCGTCTCAACTCACAACAAGTACGGCCACCGAAGCGCTCGAGCTTTTCGATCCGAGTGAAGAGCCTGATCCGGCCGCTTTGCAAGAGGACGCGACCCGCGCCGAAGCCGCCGCTTTGCGCATTGCTGGTATCAGTCAGGTACAGTCCGCCTCTGCCGGCTATGGGCGCCGTCGCATTCATCTTGCGGCTTCTAATGGATTCTCTGCCGGATATGCCCGCAGTGATCGCGGCCTGTCGTGCGTTGCAATCAGCGGTACGGGTGCGGGGATGGAGCGCGATTATGACTATGACAGTCGCGTTTTTCAGGCCGATTTGCGCGATGCCGAAGAGATCGGACGCATCGCTGCGGAACGCGCCGTAGAACGGATCGGTGCAAAGAAGCCAAAGACGGGCGCGTTTCCTGTGCTCTTCGATGAACGCGTCGCCAGCGCATTGATCGGCAGCCTTTTGCAGGCAACCAACGGGATGATGATCGCGCGCGGATCCAGCTGGTTGCGCGATGCTGTGGGCCAACAGGTTTTGCCCAAAGGTCTGTCTGTCATCGAAGATCCGTATCGCGTCCGCGTCACTGGCTCGCGCCTGTTTGATGCTGAAGGGTTGCCTACCGCGCAGCGCGCAATCGTCGATGATGGCGTGCTGATGGGCTGGACGCTGGATCTTGCGACAGGTCGCAAGCTGGGCATGGCTAGCACCGCGAACGCGGCGCGCGGTACCGGCTCACCACCATCACCGAGCCTGACGAATGTGGCGCTGACCCAAGGCGATAAATCCCGCGCAGATCTGGTCAAGGAAATGGGCACTGGTTTACTGGTTACCTCCATGATCGGTTCGACCATCAACCCGAACACCGGTGATTATTCGCGCGGTGCCGCTGGGTTCTGGGTTGAAAACGGCGAGATTACTTTTCCGGTGAACGAATGTACCGTTGCCGGCAACCTGCGTGATATGTTGAAAACAATCGTGCCTGCCAATGATGGCCAGATGCATCTGTCGCGCGTTGTGCCATCATTGCTGGTTGAAGGGCTGACCCTTGCCGGAGACTGATCTTGCCCTGCTGATCGACGCTGCACAGCGGTCTGGCGATATTGCAAAACACTATTTCCAGCAGAACCCTGACGTGACTGACAAACCGGATGGTGCTGGCCCGGTCACGGCAGCAGACCTTGCTGTGAACGCGATGCTAGAGGGGTTTCTTCAGGCCGCACGGCCAGACTATGGCTGGCTGTCCGAAGAAACCGAGGACAATAGCGCACGCCTTGACACGAAGCGGCAGTTCATCATCGACCCGATTGATGGGACCCGCGCCTTTATCAGTGGCAGCAACGATTGGGCACATTCGCTTGCGGTTGCTGAAGGTGGCAAGCCAATCGCGGCGGCGGTCTATTTGCCTATGCGTGACATGATGTTCGCTGCCAAGATCGGGGGTGGTGCAACGCTGAATGGTCACCCAATTCAAGCCACTGACCCGCATTTGGATACAGCAACACTTCTAGGAGCCAAACCAAACTTCGAACCTCGGTTCTGGAAAGGCGGCGTATTGCCTCCAATCAAGCGGGCGTTCCGGTCGTCGCTGGCATATCGGCTTTGCCTCGCTGCCGAAGGGCAATTCGATGGCATGATGACATTTCGCCCCAGTTGGGAATGGGACATTGCCGCAGGTGCTTTGATCATGAACGAGGCAGGGGCGACCGTCACAGATCAGATGGGGGCCGCTTTGCGCTTCAATAATCCGCACCCACAGGTGCCAGGTGTTCTTGCCGCTGGTGCGCAATTGCATGCCAGCCTGCTTGCCCGGCTTGAGCCGCAGCACGCAACGCCCTAGACTGCGCCCAATAACTACACTCACAAAGGTATTCCCATGACACAGCGGCTGCACCTCGTCTTTGGCGGTGAACTGATCGATCCAAGCAAGAACGCGTTCAAGGATGTCGAGGCCATAGATATCGTGGGCATGTTCCCGGACTACGCAACAGCCTACAATGCATGGAAAGGCGCTGCCCAGCGCACTGTAGATAATGCGCATATGCGTTACTACATCGCGCATATTCACCGCCTACGGGACGAAGAGACAGCAGCGTCTTCGACCGAAGAACTCGGCAATTAAGCCGGGGGTACGGGACCACAGGATGGCTAGATCCCTTGCAATTGCAGCCTATCTGGCCAGCCTTGGGTCGCCGGACCGTCCCAAAAACCCGACTGATCAACCGCCGCGTCCGACAGGGACAATCATTTGGGCACGGTGCAGTCATCCTGATCAATTGACTGCAATCGAAACCCTTGATCGTAAGCTCGCTGAAGATGGTGATCCAGTTCATATCGTCGCCACTTTGCTGGATTGGAACCCAAATTATGGTGATCGCGCGTTGCCAGAACCCCTAGGGCGGGAAAATATCCGTGATTTCATCGCTCATTGGCAGCCAGTGATGTGCGTCTGGGTGAAAGGTGATCTTGACCCTATCTTGCTTGCCCAAATCCGGTCTGCAGACATTCCGACCATTCTGGTCGACGCGACTTCCGAAGGGTTGGATGACGTGGCGGGCACATGGGTACCTGGCGCCATGCGATCACTGCTTTCGCAATTCGAAGCAGTCCTTGCGCTTGACCAAAATGCTGCTGATAGATTGATCCATGCCGGAACGCCGGCGGAAGTCGTGCTGATCACCGGAGCTATGGAAGATTGCGCGCCGACGCTCCCATGCAACGAAGCAGACCGAGGCGATGTTGCAGCAGCCATTGGAACACGACCCGTTTGGCTCGCGGCCGCAGCACCTTTCGACGAATGCGAATTACTGGCGACTGCGCATCTTTTGGCCAGCAGGCGCACTCATCGTTTACTATTGGTCATTGTGCCAAAATACCCGGTCATGTCTTCGCAGATTGCACAAGCCATGCGTGATCGCGGTTTTAATGTCTCTGTCAGATCGCAAGAGCCAGCACCCTGCGAGATCACTCAAGTCTACATTGTGGACACTGAAGAAGAGCTAGGCCTTTGGTATCGCATTGCCCCCATCACCTATCTGGGCGGGACATTGGATGGCGGCGGGTGCCGTGATCCTTTCGAGGTCGCAGCCTTGGGGTCTGCGGTTCTTTACGGGCCGCGGGTTGAGCCGTTTCAACGTCATGCAGCACGGCTGAATGCCGCAGCCGCGTCGCGACTGATCCGCTCTGCCGCTGACTTGGGCCCGACTGTCGAGGGCCTACTCGCCGCCGACAAAACCGCGGAGCTGGCGCATGCCGCGTGGGATGTGACATCGCGCGGTGCGACTGTGACGAACCGCATCGTTGCATTCATTCAACTGCGCCTTGAAGAATTGGTGTAGACGATGCGTGCGCCCTTGTTCTGGTTCACACCCCCTGACGACCCCAGTTTGATGGCGCGCTTACTTGCTCCCTTGGCAGCCCTCTACGGTGCGGCAACTGCCCGCCGCGTGCGCAGGGCGCCGAAGCTGAATGCGGATGTGTCTGTGATCTGCATTGGCAATCTGAATGCAGGTGGCACCGGCAAAACCCCGACAACGATTGCCTTGATCGAAAGGCTGAAAGACCGGGGACACAGCCCGCATGTCGTGTCGCGTGGGTATGGCGGCAGTCTTGATGGACCTGTGCGTGTGGATGAACGCGCCCACAAGGCGGATCAGACGGGAGATGAGCCACTTTTGTTGGCCGCCTTTGCACCCACTTGGGTTGCCAAAGATCGCGCAGCCGGGGTTCAAGCGGCACAAGACGCAGGCGCCGATGTGATCTTGATGGATGACGGCTTTCAGAACCCCGATGTGGCCAAAGACCTGTCCATCGTTGTCGTCGATGCCATGCGCAGTTTTGGAAATGGGCGGGTTATTCCTGCGGGACCCTTGCGCGAAACCGTACCAGTGGGGCTGAAGCGAGCGGATTTGGTCCTCTCCATCGGCCCGCCCGATGCGCAAGATCGCTTTAGCACGCAATGGCACTTTGATGTCCCTCATCTTGTCGGGCACCTCGCGCCGCTGCCAACTGGAATGCCGTGGCGTGATTTAAAATTGCTGGCCTTTGCCGGCATCGGCCATCCCGAGAAGTTCTTTGTCACCCTGCGCGATATGGGTGCAACGTTGGTCCGGGCTGAGGCGCTAGGCGATCACCAGCCATTGACCGATGCCTTGATGAAACGGTTGGAAATTGAAGCAGAGGCACGCAAGGCCCAGCTTGTAACAACCGAGAAAGACGCTGTGCGCTTGCCCGATAGCTTTCGGATGAAAGTGCTGACTTTGCCCGTACGTCTACAGCTGGTGGATTGGGGCCCGGTGGATGCCGCCTTCGATAGGCTGGGTCTTTAACTCAGCAAATCTTGGTCGGCGCCCAGTTTCGGCGAAGCGGTCTTTGGGCTGACATCCGCGTCTGAAAACGTGATTGGCAGGCGGACCGAGGGAATACCGTCCAGATCGACGCGCATACCCCGATGGATAACCTGCGGATCGGCGAAAGTTTCTTCTAGGTTATTGATAGGCCCCGCTGGAACGCCGTGCGCTTCGCAGGCGTCGAGCAAATCAACCTTTGTCCAAGTCTGTGTCTTAGCCGTCAGCGCCACGGTCAATGCATCGCGGTTAGTCAGCCGTGCCGCATTGGTCGCGTAATCGGGATGTTCCGCGAGTTCAGGCAGCCCCAAAAGCCCGCAGAAGTGCCGATATTGCCCGTCGTTCCCGCTGGCGACGATGATATGCCCATCGGCGCAATCAAAGACCTGATAGGGCACGATATTGGGATGGGCATTGCCCAGTCGCTTGGGAGCGGTGTCGGTCGCCAGATAATTCATCGCCTGATTGGTCATCACGGCCGTCGCCACATCCATCAGCGCCATATCGATATGCTGGCCCTTGCCAGTTGTATACCGCTGGTTCACCGCAGCAAGAATGCCGGTGCAGGCGTAGATGCCGGTAAAGATATCAGTGACAGCGACGCCTACTTTCTGCGGTTGACCGTCAGGGGGACCAGTGACCGACATAAGGCCGGACATGCCTTGAATGATATAGTCATAGCCCGCGCGTTTGGCATAGGGGCCGTCTTGTCCAAAGCCCGTGATCGAGCAGTAGATCAGGCGGGGATTGAGGGCCGAGAGACCGTCGTAGTCCAACCCGTATTTCGCCAAGCCACCAACTTTGAAATTTTCGATCAGGATATCCGCATCAGCGACCAGTTTCTTAACCTGCGCCTGACCTTCAGGGGTGCGAAAATCGATTACGACTGATTTCTTGCCGCGGTTGCAGCAATGGAAATAGGCCGCACTCTTTTCGCCATCGTGGTCCACAAAAGGCGGGCCCCATTGGCGGGTGTCATCCCCTTGCGGGCTTTCGATCTTGATGACTTCGGCACCAAGATCAGCAAGCGTTTGACCGGCAAGCGGGCCCGCAAGGACCCGCGCCAATTCAACAACTTTCAGGCCTGCAAGAGGCTGCATTTGTTACTCTTTTCGGTTCAGTTGAAAGCGAGCTTAGCCCAACTTCCCGTCCAGAACACCCGCGAATTCATCATAGGCCATGTTAGAGTATTTCTGGCCGTCGATGACGAAAGATGGGGTTGAGTTGATACCATCACGTTCTGCGTTCTCCTGATACCAGGTAAACAGCGCCTCTGCTTTCGGGCCATCGCTCAGACATGCGTCCAATGTCGCGTCGTCCAGACCGGCTGTCTTGGCCAAACGGCGCAAGTCTTCGATGATGCCTGCGGGATCACCCGAAGCAAGCCATGCGCGTTGCTCAGTATAAAGTAACTCGGAGAAAGCAAAGAAGAAGTCGGCATCATCGCTACAGCGCGCAATCATGGATGCCCAAAGGCCCGGACGATCAAAATATACCTCACGGTAGACGAATTTTATCTGGCCCGTGTCGATGTAGTTTTCCTTCAGAGCCAGATACTGATTGGCGTGGAACGACGCACAGTGTGGGCAGGTGAAAGACGCATATTCGATGACTTCAACAGCCGCGTCTGGATTGCCCTGCACCATTTCAATCACTTCAGGCAGCGCGCCATCGGAGCTTTGCGCCATTGCAGCACCAGGCAATAGCCCTGTTTGCGGGTCAGGGCGGGTAAGTGTCCAACCGGCACCCAATGCTACCAAAGCGCCGCCACCTGCGGTCAAAAGAGTTCTGCGTTTCATATCTACCTCGGATCAGAGTTTTGTTTTGTTAAGACATTCGCGCCCAACGCTGTCAGCGCTGCACGTAGTTTTTCGTTTTCCACCGTCTTAGATAGGTCTTCTGCTACCGATTGCATCGTAGCGTCCGGTGTTTTCTTGATAGTGGGTGCTGGGGCAAATGCCACGCGCCCTTCGGCGAAACCAGTAGGCGCTGTTTGTGTGACACGCACGCGCGATATGGCGCGATAGCCGTAGCAGGCGTTCACTTTTTCGCGAATTTGCTCTTTTTGCATCTCAAGCATTGGGGCCTGCGCGCCAGTTGTCAGCAAAGTCAGCGTCGCACCCATCCCGCCTTTGCCGTAGCTGACGTTCACAGGTGTGGCGATCTTTGCTATCGCCTCGCCCACGACCTCTGTCCAATGGGTCAGCAGGCGCGTCACGGCAAAGCCACGATCTTCGCTCGCTTTGCGAATATCGCTTTGCATCAACGTCGCCGCACGGGAAAATCCGCGCGTGGTGCTGGTATGGCGTGGCCGTTTCATATCTAAGCCCTACTCTAAGACAGACACTGCGCCAAGTCTGCGCGACAGGTTGAAACGGGTAATAAACATTGCGTGACCTCAGTTCAGAGCTTTTGACGTGGTATGACAAGCATGCGCGCGCGATGCCTTGGCGTGTTTCACCAGCGGATCGGAAAGCAGGGATGTTGCCTGATCCATACGCGGTCTGGATGTCCGAGGTCATGTTGCAGCAAACAACCGTGGCCGCAGTGCGCGATTATCATCGTAAGTTTTTGCAAACCTGGCCAACGGTGCGCGAGCTCGCTGAGGCTGATGATCCGGACGTCATGGCCGCTTGGGCCGGCCTTGGGTACTACGCCCGCGCCCGCAACCTGCTGAAATGCGCGCGGATGGTTGTGGCGGATTACGACGGCGTTTTCCCTGATACTTATGAGCAGTTGCTAACGTTGCCGGGTATCGGCCCCTATACGGCCGCCGCAATCGCGGCGATTGCCTTTGATCGGGCTGAAACTGTTGTTGATGGCAATGTAGAACGGGTTATGGCTCGCTTGTACGATATCCATGCGCCTTTGCCAGGGTCAAAAGCAGAGCTGACCGCGAAGGCACAGGACCTGACCCCGCAAAATCGGCCTGGCGACTATGCTCAAGCGGTGATGGATCTTGGAGCCACAATCTGCACACCTCGCAGCCCCGCCTGCGGCATTTGCCCGTGGCGCGACCCTTGTGCTGCACGGATCGCCGGAACTGCGGTTGAACTGCCCAAGAAAACGCCCAAGAAGAAAACGCCAACGCGGTTTGGAATCGTTTATGTTGCGCGACGCACTGATGGGGCTTGGCTACTGGAAACCCGACCCGAAACTGGGCTGCTGGGTGGCATGTTGGGGTGGCCAGGGTCGGAGTGGACCGACGATCCCGCGCCGCATCCGCCCCTTGAGGCGGATTGGACTGCGCTTGAAGCAGAAGCTCGTCACACGTTCACGCATTTTCATCTGCGGTTGAAGATCATGACAGTGCGCGTAGGTCCAGAGGTCACACCCCTACGCGGTGAATTCCGCGCGGCCAATGCATTCAGCCCAACGGCCCTGCCAACAGCGATGCGCAAGGTCTTTGATTTGGCCCATGTGACGCTACGCGATGATTGAGAATCGGTGTGGCCGCACATACGCTTTGGCCAACACGTGTTGCGGAGGCACATCATGACAACAGCTGCAGGAACATCTGATATCACACCGCTCGCCAAGGCGCTTCCATATTGGATGTCATTGGGGCTGGTGCCGCTGGCAATTCTTGCCGCGATCTACGGTGGTTGGGTGATCGCGTTGTTGCCGCTTTCAACGTGGTATCTGTTCACTGGTCTCGATTTTGTAGTTGGTGAAGATGATCAAAACCCCGATCTTGAAACACCGGAAGACCAGTTGTTCTGGTATCGGTTGATCACGCTCCTTTGGACGCCTGTGCAGCTGCTGACGATCTTTGGGGTTATGATCTACGTGGTGCAAACCGATCACCTAAGCCGCATCGAAGAATGGCTCTTGTTTGCGGCCCTTGGCATCCTTTCGGGAACAATCGGGATCACCTATGCGCATGAGTTGATGCACCAAAAGCCAAAGCTGGAACGCTGGATGGCGGACATCTTGCTCGCCTCTGTCCTGTATTCGCACTTCCGGTCCGAGCATCTCTTGGTCCATCACCGCTATATCGGCACACCGCGCGACCCTGTCACGGCACGCTATGGCGAAAGCTTTTACCGGTTCTTCCCGCGTGTACTTTACCAATCTCTAATTTCCGCCTTCAAGGCGGAAAAGGGCATGTTGGCACGCAAGAAACTAACGTGGTCACACAGCTCAAACCCATTTTGGCTGTATCTGGGGCTGCAAGCCGGGTTCGTATTGCTCGCTGCAATCATCGGCGGCTGGTGGGGCGTTTTTCTGTTTGTGACGCAGGCGTTCTGGGCAGTCTTTCAGCTAGAGCTGGTAGATTACGTTGAACACTACGGCTTGACCCGCAAACATCTGGGCGAAGGTAAATACGAGCATGTGTTGCCGCGCCATTCATGGAATGCGACGCAGAAAGCATCAAACTGGTTACTCATCAATCTTCAGCGCCATTCGGATCATCATTATAAACCGAACCGCCGGTTTCCTTTGCTGCAGACATATGACGACGATGAAGCGCCTCAGCTACCCTATGGCTATCCGCTGATGACCATGATCGCTCTTGTACCTTTGGCATGGCGCAAGGTGATGAACCCACGCGTTAAGGCATGGCGCAAGCAATACTATCCCGAAATCAAAGATTGGACGCCGTACAAACGCGCCACCAATCCGATGCCGCGGTAAATCAGACACAAAAGAAAAAACCCCGCCATCACTTTGGATGGCGGGGGAAAAGTTAGTGCTCGCGAGCCGTCCCACGAGGGATAGCTGGCCGCAGGCACCGGCGGTATCAACTTTGGTGAAGTGTTAGTGCTTCGCCATCTCTGAGCGGATCTGCTGGCGCAGCAGATCAATAGGCACCTTTTGCCCGTCGCGTTTAAATTGCCAATAGGTCCAGCCGTTACAGCTTGGCGCACCTTCAAGGTGGGCCCCGACCTGATGGATTGATCCTTTGATGTCGTCACCGATCAACGTGCCATCGGCACGGACCTTGGCTTTGTGACGTCCATTCATGCTCCACAACTCTTCGCCGGGGCGCAGCATGCCGCGCTCGACCAAGACACCAAAAGCAACACGGGGTTCGGCGCGTTTGGACGTAGAGACCTGCAAAGCCTCATTATCGAATTTGCGGGTGTTCTTGATACGCTTCTCGGCCACCTTGCGGTACGCCTCTTCACGCTCGATCCCGATGAAATCGCGGCCCAGCATTTTTGCAACCGCGCCTGTGGTGCCAGTCCCGAAGAAGGGGTCAAGGACCACATCGCCGGGGTTCGTGGTGGCAACCAGGACGCGGTGCAACAGGGACTGCGGTTTTTGCGTTGGATGCGCTTTGTCACCTTGCTCATTCTTCAGCCGCTCGTGACCGGTGCAGATGGGCAGAACCCAGTCCGACCGCATCTGGACGCCCTCGTTGAGAGCTTTGAGCGCTTCGTAATTAAAGGTGTACTTGCTGGCTTCTTCTTTCGAAGCCCAGATCAGTGTTTCATGGGCGTTGGTCAGGCGCTTGCCCCGAAAGTTCGGCATCGGGTTTGATTTGCGCCACACGACATCGTTGAGGATCCAGAACCCTTGGTTCTGCAATTCAGCGCCCATGCGGAAAACGTTGTGATAGCTGCCAATAACCCAGATCGCACCATTTGGTTTCAGCAGACGACGGGCGGCTGCGAGCCAAGCTTTGGTGAACTGGTCATAGACTTTGAAGCTATCGAACTGGTCCCATGCGTCATCGACGGCATCAACCTTGGAATTGTCCGGACGATGCAAATCACCCTTCAATTGCAGATTATAGGGCGGGTCCGCAAAGATCAGGTCAACCGAACCCGCAGGCAGGCTGTTCATGACCTCGATGCAATCGCCATCGACAATCGTATTGAGAGGGAGCGTAGAAGCCCCTTTTGCTTTGGTCTTAATCGTCATTACTTGCCTCATAGCCCCGGCGGGTGTTCCGCTCTTTGGTTGAGCCCAATGTGAGTCAGAGGCGATTCAGTGTCAAAATCTTTATTGATTCAGGGGGTTACGTTTTTATCTTGATACAAGATGTTGTGTATTGGTTTGAATGATCGCCTATGGTGCTCGGTCACGCCAAACTGCTCTAACCCCAATTTATGTTGGGCTGTGGGGTAGCCTGCGTTCTTTTCCCAGCCATAGTGGGGATGCTGTTGCGCCAATGCCACCATGTGTCTGTCGCGCCACACCTTAGCCACGATAGAGGCCGCAGCGATGCTCAAACTGCGTGCGTCACCTTTGATAATCGTCTCAGAAGAGATGGCGAAATCACGGGGGATCATGTTGCCGTCGATGAGGGCGTGATCGGCAGTAGCGGACAATCCGGCAACAGCACGGACCATCGCGATGTGCGAGGCGCGAAGAATATTGTGTTCATCGATCTCGGCAACGGTCGCCTCGGCGATAGACACATCAGCGACGGCTAGCAATTCATCATAAAGCGCATCCCGCCGCTTCTCGGTGAGCTTCTTGCTGTCATTCATCCCTTCAGGGATATGCGCGGGATCAAGAATAACAGCGGCAGCAACGACAGGGCCAGCCAACGGGCCGCGTCCCACCTCATCGACACCGGCGATGTGCAAGTAACCACGCTCAAGTGCGGCAGCTTCAAAACTGAAATCTGGTTTGGTCATAAGGTCAGTGACCAGAACAGCGCAGTCACTTCAAGGAAAAAGGGGCAGAGAGCCATGTCCAACCTCTCTGCCCCGTACAGGGTGTTTGTCCCATCACGCACTACTCTGCGTACTCATTATCAGGATCAAACACCCAAGGTGGCGCGGTAACCGGGGCTATGAAACCGCGCAACGTGTCAGCGCCTTAGTGGCGCCGATTAGAACGGAAGCCTTGTTCGCGCAGGCAAAGGGGATCAAAGCCGCGACGCGGGCCGTTATTTGTATAGACACGCACCGCACAGCGCTCTGGCAGACGGTTCACATGACGGTAGTTGCGCTCAAGGCAGCGTTGACCAAACAGGCGCTGGTTGCCAAAGCGGGTTTCGACTGTGCGCAAACATGCACGCGGCAAAGCGCGGCGGCCGTTATTCGCACTTTGATGTTCGCGATTTAGGTCAGACCAACTGTGGTTGCGGTTGATGCCGCCCGATTGCGGCGTCTGATGGACCTGCCTGCTTCTGTCGCGATCACGGTCTCTGTCACGCTCACGGTTTTGTTCGATGGCTTTGCCAATGACGGCGATTGCCGCCAAACCAAATAGGAGTTTGCCAACATCGTCACGGTCCATCCCTTGGGCATGAAGGGGCGTTGTCGTGGCGAGCGTCAGGGAAATAGCAGTGATACCTGCAATCAGTGGCTTAAACATATCTGCGTCCTTTCGGTTCTGGTGCCGTCGTGGGTGGCGAT
>Ga0209199_1003067_pt1 | contig 16976 bp, 18 predicted proteins | sample COGITO_mtgs_1105_7_FD_184805 | JGI IMG/M metagenome (GOLD analysis project Ga0209199, IMG submission 184805) | Pelagic marine microbial communities from North Sea - COGITO_mtgs_110523 (SPAdes) (version 2) | ecosystem: Environmental > Aquatic > Marine > Epipelagic ...
CAGTGGAAGAGTGGGTGAGAGGCTGAAACCAGTCGTTTGCTAAATGACCGTGCGGGGAAACTTGTACCGAGGGTTCGAATCCCTCCTCTTCCGCCATTTATATGATATTAAAAAGATTAATAAACAGGTAAATTATGAAAATTTTTATACTATGTGGAGGGTTTGGTACGAGATTAGATCATCAAGGTAAACTTATGGCCAAAACAATGATTAAGATAGGAAAAGAACCTGTTTTAATCCATATTATTAAAAACTTTTCAAAGCAAGGATTTAATGAATTCGTATTATGCGCTGGGCATAAAATTGAAACTATTAAAAAATTTTTTAATAAAAAAAATTCAAATATAATAAAGAATGAAAAAAAACATCTCTCTATAAACACACTCATTGATAAAAAAAAAATTTTAATAGATATAATTGATACAGGAAAGAATACAGGTACTGGTGGTAGAATTAAAAAAGCTTTTAATAAATTGTCTCTTAAAGAAGATTTTTTAACAACATATGGAGATGGCTTAGGCAATGTTCCAATTAAAAAATTAATTAAATATCATTATGATAACAAAGCAATGTTAACTTTAACTGCTGTGCGACCAAAACAAAGATATGGAGTTTTGAAAATATTGAGAGGAAAAGTAAGTTATTTTGATAATTCTAAAAAAAAATCAGACGTATACATAAATGGGGGTTTTTTTGTAATTTCTAAAACATTAATAAAATTAATAAAGAATCCTAATATGTATATAGAAAACGAACCATTTAAGAAAATGATTAAAAATGGTAAACTATATTCCTATAAACACCATGGTTTTTGGGCCAGCATGGATACACTTAAAGATAAAAATGATTTAGATATAATTGCTAAAAAAAATAAAAAATTACCATGGAGAGTTAATTAGATAATTGAAAAGTTTCAATAAAATTTTCTGGAAAGGAAGAAAAGTCTTTATTACTGGTCATACAGGTTTTAAGGGTTCCTGGCTTTGTATTATCCTTAATAATTTAAATGCAAAAATTTCTGGATTTTCATTAAAACCTAAAAAAAAAAGCTTATTCAATCAATCAAAAATTATTAAAAATCTATCATCAAATACATATGCCGATATATCAAATATAAGATTATTAAAAAAAAAAATTAAAACCTTTCAACCTGAAATTATTTTTCATTTAGCTGCACAACCACTTGTAATAGATTCTTACAAAAACCCATTAAAAACTTTTCAAACAAATATCATGGGTACAGTTAATTTATTAGAATGTATAAGAGAAGTTAATTCAATAAAATCTGTTGTGATTATAACTACAGATAAAGTTTATAAAGTTAATAAAAAAAACAGAATTTACAATGAATTAGATGAACTTGGAGGTTATGATCCTTATAGCTCATCTAAAGTTGGCGTTGAAATTGTAGTTAACAGCTATATAAACTCATTTTTTAAAAAAACTATTTTAAAGAATAAAATTTCTACAGTTAGAGCTGGTAATGTTGTTGGAGGTGGAGATTATTCAGAAAATCGGCTTCTTCCAGATATAATAAAATCCATAAACAATAATTCAAAATTAATAATTAGAAATCCAAACAATATAAGACCATGGCAGCATGTTATAGAGCCATTAGTTGGTTATTTAACTTTAGCTGAATACCAGTTTAAAGGTAAAATAAATGAAAAAAATAATGTTTGGAATTTTGGTCCAAATAAAAACAGCTCTAAAAAAGTAATAGATATAATTAAGATTATGCAAAAATTTAATTTTTTTAATTTAAGTATTAAAAAAAATAAAAAATATAGTGAAACAGAAATTTTAAAATTAGATAGCAATAAATCCAGAAAAAAATTAAAATGGTACTCAAAAATGAATTTACGATCCACTTTAAAAGAAGTTTTTGATTGGAACCTTAAAGTAAAGAATAATGTTTCTGCTAAAGAAGTTTGTGAAATGCAATTTTTAAGGTATACAAGCAAAAAATAACCCGCTCAAACAATGATAAATAAAAAAAATTTCATCTCATATGGTAAAAATGTTTATGATAAACTGGAAATAAATGCAGTTTTAAAAACTTTAAAAAAAAGCACTCAAATGGGTCAGGCTGTTAACTCATTTGAGAGTAAAATCGCCCCATTATTCGGAAAAAAATATGGTTTGATGGTTAATTCTGGATCCTCTGCACTGATACTAGCATTCAAAGTTTTAAATTTAAAAAAAAATAGTGAAGTTATTGCACCTTGCTTAAACTTTGGAACAGCAGTCTCTTCAATAATGTTAAGTAATTTAAAGCCAATTTTTGTTGACTGTGAAATTGAAACACTTCAAATCGATATTAATAAAATTGAAGAAAAAATAACAAAAAAAACTAAAGCATTACTTATACCAAATTTAATTGGAAATATACCTGACTGGAAAAAAATAAGAAAAATAGCCAACAAATATAAACTAATAGTTATTGAAGATTCCGCTGATACGTTAGGTGCTAAAATAGATAAAGAACCAACTGGTATTTATAGTGATATTTCAATAACAAGTTTTTATGGGTCACACATTATTAGTTGTGCAGGAAATGGTGGTATGCTTTTAACTAATAATAAAAAATACCATGAAAAAGCTAAAGTTTTGAGAAGCTGGGGAAGAATGTCAAGCTTAATAAAAAACTCTGAAAATATAAAAAAGAGACTGGATATAAAATTAAAAGGATATGATTATGATAGAAAATTTGTATTTTCTGAGTCAGGGTATAATTTTGAACCATCTGAAATTGGAGCATCATTTGGCTTAGTTCAATTAAAAAAATTCAAAAGTTTTAGCAAAATTAGAAATAAAAACTTTTCTCTGCACTATAATTTTTTCAAAAAACTTAATAAATATTTTATTCTTCCAGATATAAGTAAAAATATATTAACAAATTTTTTAGCATATCCTGTAATTATAAAAAAAAATAATATTTTTAATCGTAAAGAAATTCAAATTTATTTAGAAAAAAATAATATTCAAACAAGACCTATATTTAGTGGTAATATCTTAAGACACCCTGCATTTTCAAGCATTACTTCTAAAAAAAATAAGATTAATTCATTTGTCAATTCTGACTATGTAATGAAGTATGGTTTATTGATTGGTTGTCATCAAGGTCTTTCTTTGGACGATATAGACTATATTCACAATAAAGTATTAAAATTTATAAACACAAATTAAGTGAAAAATAAGTACAACAATATAATTAAAAATATTAGATTAAATATTCTTAATCTAACCTTTAAAGCTAAATCCTCACACATTGGTAGTTGCCTTTCAATTGTAGAAATATTAATAGCTTTATACTACGGTGTTCTAAAAAAATCTGATAGATTTATACTAAGCAAAGGTCATGCGGCACTTGCTTTATATGTAATTCTTTTTGAAAAAAAATTTATTTCATCAAGAATTTTAAAAACTTTTGGCTCTGATGGAACAATTTTAATGAATCATGTTAGTAGTAAAGTTAATGGTGTAGAGTTTTCTACTGGATCTTTAGGTCATGGTTTGCCAGTTGCTGTCGGCAAAGCTCTTAAGTTTAAAAGTAATAATGAAAAAAATAAAGTTTTTGTTCTGATTAGTGATGGCGAAATTAACGAAGGAACAACATGGGAAAGTTTGTTATTTGCATCCCATCATAAACTTGACAATCTAAATATCATAATTGATTTTAATAAAATTCAAAGTATGGATTTTGTAAATAAAGTTATGAATATTGAGCCTTTAAAAAAAAAATTGGATTCATTTGGCTGTAAAACTTATGAAGTAAATGGACATTCAATTGATCAAATTATTAAAATTTTAAAAATACAAACTCAAAAAAAACCCAAAGTATTAATTGCTCACACTACAAAAGGTAAGGGTGTTAGTTTCATGGAAAATAATAATTTATGGCATTACAAAAATCCTAATATTCAAGAATTAAATACTGCCATGACTGAAATTAAAAAAAAATATGCGTAAACTATTTATAAAAAAACTAATTGAAAATAATAAAAACAAAAAAAGTTATCTGATAATAAATGACCTAGGTTTCAGTGTTATTGAACCTTTTAAAAAAAAGTTTCCTGATAGAATATTTAATGCTGGTGTGTCTGAACAAAATATGATGGGAATGGCTGCAGGTATTGCCTCTGAGAAATCCAATGTTTTTGTTTATTCAATAGGTAATTTTTCTACATTTAGATGTGCTGAACAAATTCGAAATGATATTGATTATCATAAATTACCTGTAACCATTGTATCTGTTGGATCAGGTGTTGGTTATGGAAATTTAGGATATACCCATCATGCTCTACAGGATTATGCGCTAATGAGAAGCTTTCCAAATATACAAATATTATCTCCAGGTAATAATAATGAACTTATTGGACTGTTAAATTTTATTAAAAAAGATCCTCAACCATCTTATTTAAGATTAGATAAAAATGAGCATGAGAATATAAAATTTAAAAAATTAGTAGTTTCACCTGCAGGGATTATAAAACTAATAGATGGTGATAAAAAAAAAATTATTTTAACAACTGGATGTGTACAAAACTTAGCAATGAATATTAGATTAAGAAAATACAAAAATTATTCTTTATATTCAATGCCCATATGGGGAATGAAAGCAAAAAATAAAGCTAAAAATATTATAAAAAAATTTGATGAGATTATCACAATAGAAGATCATTTTTATGATGGTGGTTTTGGATCGTGGTTAAAAGAATGTATAAATTACACAGATATTAAAACAATAATCAAATCTAAATATATAAGAAGTGAAGTAATAAATGATGTTGGGTCTAAAGAATATTTATTAAAAAAGTATGGCCCCAAATAGCCAAGGTATATAAGTGAAAAAACTATTAATTTTGGGTGGAAGTGGGTTTATTGGAACTTCAATAGTTGATCATGGAGTCAACAAAAAACTAATAAAAGACAAGATTAATGAAATTTATGTTATTTCCAGAGGTAATAAATTAAAACAAAAAAAATATAAACATATTAAAATAACCTATATAAATAAATGTATACTTAATGTTAAGAAGATCCCTCACGTCAATTACATAATTTACTGTTTAAAAAACAAAAGTATTAAAGTTAGTAATAATTATTTTAATCATTTTTTAAAATTACTTAAAACATTTAAAAATAAACCTAAGATATTATTTACAAGTTCTGGAGCAATTTATGGAAAAAATACTAATAAAAAAAAAGATAAAGAAAGTAAAAAAATTAAGATTGATTTAATAGAAAACTTTAATGGATATAAAAAGAAATACGCTAAAGAAAAAGTTTTTGTAGAAAATAAAATTAAAAGACTTGGTTTACAAAATTATAAAGTATCAATTGCCAGATGCTACACATTTATTGGTAAGAATATTCTGAAATATAACTATGCAATATCTGATTTAATAAATGATTCCAATAATATGAATGTAATTAAGCTTAACACTAATATTGATGTATACAGAAGCTATATGCATTCTGACGATATGTGTAATTGGCTCATAACAATCCTGAAAAACTCCAGTACAAAATGTTCAATTTACAACGTAGGGTCTGATAAAGTCATAAATTTAAAAGATTTAACTAAAAAAATTGCTACGATAACTAACAAAAAAATAACACTAAAAACAAATAAAAGTAAGAAATTTGACTACTATGTCCCCTCAATAACTAAGGCACATAAAAAATTAAATCTAAAAATCTCAATTAATTTGAATGATGCGTTAAATTCAATTATAAAAATTTAAAATGACAAAAATAAGCATTGTTACACCCACCTTTAATGAAGAAGACAATATACAAAAACTTTGCTCTAGTATTAAAATTGAGATGGAAAAATTAAACATGGATTACGAGCATATTGTAATTGATAATTGCTCTACAGATAAAACAATTGAAAAATTAAAAATAATCTGTTCAAAAGATCAAAATGTTAAAGCGATCATTAATGTCAGAAATTTTGGTCATATAAAATCACCATTTCATGGTATTTTACAAAGTTCAGGTGATGCATGTATTTTAATGGCTTCTGATTTTCAAGATCCTATGGAATTAATTTCTACGTATATTAAAAAATGGCAAAGTGGGTCAAAAATTGTGCTTGGAAAAAAGATCTCATCAGAAGAAAATAGTTTAATGTTTTCTATAAGAAAATTTTTTTATAAATTTCTTAATAAAATATCAGAAACTAAACTTACTGAAAATACAACAGGATCTGGGATTTTTGATAAATCAGTAATAAACCAATTAAAGAAAATAAATGACCCTTACCCCTATCTTAGAGGTCTATTAAATGAATTGAGTGAAGAAATTAGTGTGGTCGAATTTGATCAACCTAAAAGATTATCAGGGAAAACAAAAAATAATATATTCACACTTTACGATATTGGAATGTTGGGAGTTATTAAACACTCAAGAGCTCCATTAAGATTAGTGACCTTTTTAGGTTTCATATTAAGTTTCTTTTCATTAGTAACTGCATTTATCTATTTTGTTTATAAATTAATTTTTTGGAACTCGTTTGATGTTGGGATTGCCCCTTTGGTTATAGGTATATTTGGTTTTGCCTCAATACAAATTTTATTACTAGGTATCATAGGAGAGTATGTTGGTATTCTATTAATTCACTTAAGAAATTTGCCACTTGTAGTTGAAAAAGAAAGAATTAATTTTTAGAGAATAGACAACCTATTCTTAATTTATTCAAATATAATTTTTATTATATTAATATAATAGATACTGTGCAGATTTAAATTTACATTATTTTTTATTTATTATTAAAAACTTTTTTTAACATATATAAATCTTCTTTATCATCAATATCTATTGCTCTATGACGTGGTAAAATTAAGCCAAAACATTTTTTGGAAAACATAAATTTGTTTTTTAGCCAGGAACTTGTTTTGCCCCAGTAAAACTGCCCTGCATCATGATAAATTTTATCTAAGTCTTGAGTTCTTTGTTTGTAAAACTTTTTATTCAATACTCTTAAACTATTATTTTTTAGGTAGAAACCTCTTTGAGGAGGATGTCCATAATCTGTTACTGATAAAGCAAAGTCACAATTTTTTTCTCTAATTTTTTTATAGCTATTTTTGATATCTGATGGCTTTAACATAATAGATGTGGGATAAACACAACAGACATATTGTGGTAAAATATTTATACTCATTAAGTGATTTATAGTGTGGTTAATGACCTCAAATGTACCGACAAAATCATTTGCAAGATTTTTTGGTCTTGTAAACAAAACTTTTGCACCAGCTTTTCTTGAAATATTTTGTATTTTTTTTGAGTCTGATGAAACAATAATCATATCAAACAATTTTGACTTTAATAATATTTCTATAGTTCTTTGAATCATGGGTTTACCAAATATATTTATTATATTTTTATTTTTAATTCTTTTACTTCCTGCTCTAGCTGGGATGATAGCAATTTTCATTTAATTAACTTATAAATAGAATTTAAAAATTATACAGCTAAATAAATATCATTTTTTGAATTTATTGAATTAAATTAATTATTATTAGGATTTATAGTTAATTTTAAGTCTTTTATTAAAAATTAAAAACTATTATATAAAATATTATGAGTTAATAATTAAATTTATTAAGATTAAATCAAGCATTACAGTCTTAACATAATTATTAAGACTAATATTATTATTTTTAATAGTATTGTATCATTGAATTAAATATTTATGAAAAAAAAGGACAAAATTTTATTAGGATCAACAAGTTTTTTACTTCCTAAATCAAAATCTTGGGAAAAGTTTAGAAATTTTAATACTGTTGAATTTGCAGACTATGGAAATATTCATTCAATATTAAAAAATAAAAACTTCTGTAATTTTAAAATTATAGTAATTTTTTTTGAAGATCTCATTTTTGATAAAAAAAATATAAATAAAAAATTAAGCTTTTTATTATCGAATATAAACAAATCATTAATTTCAAGTTCGAGTGAAACAATTATTTGTTATAGTGATTATTATTCAAAAGAAATAATAAGAAACTCCAAAGTTCAAAATAAATTGACAGAATTTAATAATTCTTTTAAAAAAAAATTATATTCATTATCTACTAAAAATAAAAATCTTTCTATTATTGACCTTGATATTGTTTTTAAAATTCATGGATATAATAAGATTATAGATAAAAGGAATTGGTATTTAGCACGCTGTCGATTATCAGAATTCGGTTTAGATTTACTCACAGAAGAAATTAAAAAAATAATATTTAGGATTAAAAACCCTGCTGCAAAAGTTTTGATACTTGACTGTGATAATACAATTTGGGGTGGAGTTGTTGGAGAAGAAGGAACTTATGGTATAAAAATTGGAACAGATGGGGAAGGCTCAATGTTTCAGGATTTTCAGAAAGAAATAATAGATTTAAAAAATCAGGGAATTATTTTGGCAATCTCAAGTAAGAACAATGAAAAAGATGTAATGGAAGTTTTTAAAAATAACGATCAAATGATATTACAAAAAAAAGATATCTCAATATTTAAAATTAATTGGAAAGAAAAATATATAAATATTAGAGAAATTGCTAAGGAGCTAAATCTTTCGTTAAACAGTTTTGTATTTTGGGATGATAATCCGATCGAAAGAGATAAGATTAAAATAAATCTACCAGAGGTTAGGGTAATAGACGTTCCAAATGAAGTATATAATTGGATTGACCTTATCAAAAATAACGATGTATTTGCTAAATCCACGATTACAAATGAGGATAAAAATAAAACAAAACAATATCAATCTATAGCAAAATTTAATGAAGATAAAAAAAATAAAGAAAATAATAATTTTTTAAAAAATATTTCATTAAAACCAAAAATTTTTAAACCAAATAAAAGTAACATTGTAAGATTTTCACAAATGACAATAAAAACAAATCAATTTAATTTTCGAACTATAAGAATGGCAGAATCAAAAGTTAAAAAAATTTTTAATTCAGATGAAGAATTTTGTTTTATGTGTGAAGCTAAAGATATTTATGGTGACCATGGTATAATCGGATTGGCCATTATAAAAAAAATTAAAAAAGATATTTTTTTTTTAGATAATTATTTATTAAGCTGCAGAATATTGGGAAGAAAAATTGAGAATTGGTTTATCGAAAGTGTTTTTCAAAAATTAAGTAAAAGTGGAGCTAAGAAAATGATTATTGGATTTATTCCATCAAATAGAAATGAAATTGCAGAAATATTCTTAAAATCTTTAAAGTTAAAAAAATTTACTGATAAGAAAATTTTATCAACACTAAATATTTCAAAAACAGAAAAACTATTTTTTAAGGACTTATCAAATTTTAAATTTAATGGAGATAAATACTATGAATAATAAAGATGTAAAATTAAAACAAATATTTAATAAAGTTATATCCAAAAAAAAAATATCAGATAATGCATTTTTAAAATTAAAAATAGATCAAATCAAAGAATGGGATTCAATGCAAAATATGCACTTTTTATTAGAAATTGAAAAAGAATTTGATTTAAAGTTCAGCTTTAAAGAAATGAATGAATTAAATTCAATAAGGAAAATTTTGAAAAGAATCTAATCAATGTCTATAAATGAAAAAAAAATATTTAGTTTTTTAAAAAAATCAAATATTAAAAAAGGTGACACTGTTTTTTTTCATGGCAACTCTATGGCAATTTTTCAAGTTAATGGACCAGATTCAAAAAGTAAAACTAATTTTTTTTGGAAGTCTATATTAAATTATCTTGGCAAAAATGGTACAATTATTGTTCCAAGTTTTACGTACAGCATAAACAAAAATAATATTTTTGATAATAAAAAAAGCAAAAGTAAATTAGGACAATTTAGTGAAGATTTTAGAAAGATTTATTTACCTGATAGAACTAACGATCCAATATTTAGTGTATGTGTTTATGGTAAAAAATCAAAAAAAATAATGAAACTTTCCTACAAAGATTCATTTGGTAAAAATTCTATATTTGATTATCTCTATTTAGAAAATGTTAAACTAATTTGTTTAGGTTGTGAATTAAAAGTTGTCACTTTTCTTCATTATATTGAACAATCCTTACAGGTGCCATATAGAGAGTTTAAACTATTTGATACTAGAGTTTTAAATGAAAAAAAAAAAATGATTAAAACTAAAATAAAATTTTTTTGTAGGCCAGATAATATTAATTATAGTTATAACCTCAATATATTAAAAAAAGAAATGATTAAACAAAAAAAACTTTATGTTTATAAACTTGGAAGAATTAAAAGTTACAGTTTTAAAGCTAGAGATTTTTTTAAAATTTGTAAAAATATTTTAAAAAAGAATAATAAAGTTTTGATCAATGAAATTTGACCATATAGGAATCATAGTTGATAATATTTTGATTATTGAAGATCAGTTTAAAAAAATCTTCAAACTCAAAAATTATAAAAATTTGATTATTGATAAAAAAATTGATGTTAAAGTTAAATTTTTTAAAGATACCAAAGGTTTAAAATATGAACTTATTGAACCATTATCCAAAAAAAACCCTTTAAACAAAATCAATAAAGATAAACTAAATTCCCTTCATCATTTAGCTTATAAAGTAAAAAATTTTGACAAGGAATGTGTCAAATTTAGAAACTTAGGATTTGCTTTTTTGACAAAACCCTTAAGAGCAAAAGCTTATAAAAATAATAGAATAATTTTTCTTATGTCAAAAGAAAACTTTATTATTGAATTAATTGAAGATAAATAATTATGATGTTTAAGTGGATTAAAGACTTATTTCCAATTTGTAGATCAATTACTGGAGATGGAATAAAAAAAACTTTATCGTATTTTGAGAAAATAAACCCCGAACTTAAAAGAATTAAATTTAAAAGTGGACTTAAAGTATTTGATTGGGTCATACCACTTGAATGGAATATTAAAGATGCATTCATAATGAAAAATGGAAAAAAAATTGTTGATTTTAAAAAAAACAATTTACATGTTGTTGGATATTCTCATCCAATAAACAAAACTATAAATAAAAAGGATCTCTTAAAAAAACTTTATTCTGAAAAGAAAAGACCTAATGCCATTCCATATGTTACCTCATATTACCAAAAAGATTGGGGTTTTTGTATTTCTGAAACAAAGAAGAAAAAACTTAAAGAAGGAAATTACAAGGTTTTTATTAATTCCAGTTTAACAAAAGGGAATTTGGAATGTAGTCATGCATTAATTAAAGGAAAGTCTAAAAAAGAGATTTTTTTTAGCAGCTATGTTTGTCACCCATCTATGGCAAATAATGAACTGTCCGGTCCTTCTTTGCTAAATGCGATAATGCTTTATTTAAAAAGAAATCATAAAAAAAATTATTACTCATATAGATTTTTTCTTGGGCCAGAAACAATTGGCTCAATTTCTTACTTATCTAAATATAAAGATTTATTAAAAAAAAATATTTTTTGTGGTTTCAATTTGTCATGTGTAGGTGATGAAAGAAACTACAGCCATATTCATTCTAAAAATGAAAATACAATATCAGACCAAGCACTTTCTTCCTCAATTTTTCACTTTAAAAATAAAAAGAATTACAGTTTTTTAGAAAGAGGTTCTGATGAAAGACAATATTGTTATCCAGGTATTGACTTACCTATAGCAACATTTTGTAAAACTAAATTTGGTGAATTTCCAGAATATCACACTTCAGATGATAATCTGAAATTAGTTACTGAAAAAGGGCTTAACGAATCTTTAAAAGTATTTGTTAATATAATTGATGCATTTGAATTGGGTTGTATTCCATCGAACAAATATTTTTGTGAACCAAACTTAGGAAAAAGGAATTTGTACCCCTTAATTTCTAAAAAAGGTAGTTATACAAATTTAAAAACTAGAATGAATCTTTTAGCTTATGCTGATGGACAGAATAATATATTCTCAATTACGAAGAAAATAAACGTACCACTCGAAAAAGTACTAATAGAATATAAAATATTATTAAAAAAAAAATTATTAAAAAATATATACCTTTAGATTTAAATGATTTCAAAAGTATTAATTATAGGATTAGGAAATATTGGTTTGTTATATGATTTTAATAAAAAGAATATGCAGCTTACTCACTCTACAGCTTTTTTTAATAATAAATCTTTTAAGCTAATCGGTGGCGTTGATAAATCAAAAAATAAAATTAATCTTTTTAAGAAAAAATTTAATACAGAGGGTTTTACAGAAATTGGACACGCATTAGAAAAACTAAGTCCTGATATTATAGTGATTTCAACAGAAACTGATAAACATTTGAAAATAATTAATGAGATTTTTTTATATAAAAATAATTGTAAAATGATTATTTGTGAAAAACCATGTGGAAAATCATTAACCGAAATAAAAAAAATTGATAAAATTTCCAAAAAAAATGAATGCAAAGTATTTGTTAATTATATGAGGGTTTCTTCTCAACATGCTCTATACCTAAAAAAATTTTCTAACTCTAATAAAGGATATTTTAGAGGAGTTTCTTATTATACTAAAGGAATTTTAAATGACGCCTCACATTATATAAATTTATTTCAATTTATTTTTGGTAAAGTTATAAAAATTAAAAATGACATTTATAAATCACAAAATTCAAAAATAAATAATTTTACTTTATTTTTTAAAAACGGAGAGATTAAATTTATCTGTTTAAATAATTTGTCTTATAATAATAGTAGATTTGAAATTTATTTTCAAAAAAATATGATATATTACAATTCAGATCAAAATGTATTAAAGATATTTAATATTATAAATAATAAAATTTATGATAATAAAATTATAAATAAAAAAAGTAAAAAAATATTCAACCTTGGTTTTAAAAACATTCAAAGTGATGTAGTAAAGCAAATTTTAAAAATGAAAAAAAATAAAAATTATCATTTAATTGAGATTAAAGAAGCAATTAAAACAATGGAAATAATTAATAAATTAAAATGAGTAAACTATCTATTTTGGGTGGACCAAAAACTATAACAAAAAAGATGAAACTTCATAATTCTATCGGTAATGAGGAAAGAAATATTGTTAACAAAGTCATGAAATCTGGAAAACTTTCAGCTTTTTATGGAACCTGGGGGGATGGCTTTTATGGTGGAAAATATGTTCAAAAATTTGAAAAAGATTGTTCAAACTTTTTTAAAGTTAAGTATGCCTTATCAGTAAATTCATGGACTTCTGGATTAATTGCCTCTGTAGGTGCACTAGATATTAATCCTGGAGATGAAATTATTGTAAGTCCATGGTCAATGTGTGCAAGTGCTACAGCTATTATTCATTGGAACGCAATACCCATTTTTGCAGACATAGAATATGACACTTACAATTTAGATCCTGCTGATGTAATAAGAAAAATTACCAAACGAACAAAGGCAATTATGTCAGTTGATATATTTGGTCATTCAGCGCCGATTAATGAATTAAAAAAAATTGCGAGAAAATACAATCTTAAGATTATATCTGATAGTGCACAGTCACCTGGAGCTAAATATAATAATAAATTTGCTGGTACTGCAACTGATATCGGTGGAATTAGCTTAAATTATCACAAACATATCAATACAGGCGAAGGAGGTGTAATATTTACAAATAATAGAAAATATGCAGAGAGAATTGCAATGATTAGAAATCATGCAGAAGCAATTGTTGTCAAAAAGAAAGTAAAAAATTTAGCAAATTTGGTTGGGTACAACTTTAGGATGGGAGAAATTGAAGCAGCAATAGGAATAGAACAATTAAAAAAATTAAAAAAAATAATCAAAAAAAAACAAGATACTGCAAAATTATTAATCAATGGCTTAAAAGGTTTAAGTGGCCTTAAATTACCTATCATTAAAAAAAACTGCTCTCATGTTTTTTATGTTTTCCCTCTACAAGTAGATGGAAAAAAATTAGGAGTTCATAGAAATAAAATTTATGAAGCTCTTCAAGCTGAAGGTGTTGAAGGTTTACAGGCTAATTTTACTCATATTCCAAGGCTTCCATTATTTAAAAAAAAAATTGCCTATGGATCTAAAGGTTTTCCTTGGACTATTAATAAGCATGCCAAAAAAATTAAATATACCAATGGTATTTGTCCTGTAGCAGATGATTTGCAAGATAATAAATATTTAGGTATTTTATTGTGTTCCTATGTTTTCGATAAACAAGATGTAAACAATTTAATCAAGGCATTTCACAAAGTTTGGAACAAATTAGAATCTTTAAAGTGAAAAAGTTTTTTTTAGAAAATAAAAGATTTATTGTAAGAAATTTTAATCATAAAGATATTAATAAGGAATATTTAAGTTGGTTTAATGGAAAAAACGAAAATCTAAAATTTTCCAGACATTATAAGAAGAAATATAATAGAAGAATTTTAGTTGATAATTTAAAAAATTTTTTAAATTCTAAGGATTTTTTTTTAGGTATATTTGATATTAAAACTGAAGAACTAATTGGCACAATCACAGTATATATTGATAATAATAAAAAAAGTGGGAATCTAGGAATTTTTATAGGAAATAAAAAATTTTTTTCAAAAGGCTATGCCTTAGAAAGTTGTCAAATAGTTATAAAATTTTTATTTAAAGAAAAACTTGTTAATTCTATTGTTGCTGGAACAAAGAACGAAAATATCAAAATGATAAATTTAATGAAAAACTTAAATATGAAAAAAATGATAAGAAAAGATACACTTAATACGTCATATACAATTAGTAAATTAGCTTAATGTTTGGCAAAAAAATTAAAAAGATTGGTGTTGTTTGTAATGATGCAGGTGCTGCAAATATTATTGTAAATTGGGTTAAGTTTTATAATTACAAATATTTTATAAAGGTTCAAGGCCCAGCTAAAAAAATTTTTAAGAGAATCTTACCAAATCTTTATTTAAATACTAGTTTAACAAATCTTGTAAACAAATCAGAAATAATAATTACAGGAACTAGTAATATAAGTTCTTTAGAAAATAGAGCTAGAGTCCTTTCAATTAAAAATAAAAAAAAAGTTGTTGCTGTTATGGATCATTGGGTTCTTTATAAAGAGGGTCTAGTATATAAAAATAAACTAATTTTACCTGACGAAGTTTGGGTTACTAATAAAAATTCATTTATAAAAGCAAATATAATTTTTAAAAAAACTAAAATAAAACAAAAAAAAAATTTACTAGAAAAATCTATACAAAATATAAAAAAAAATAAAAAAAAAATTTTTAGAAACTATCTATATTTTTTAGAACCGATAAATAACTCAATTGAGTTTTTGGCTTTAAAAAAATTTCTTTTTTTTCTTTTAAAAAATCAAATTAATAAAAAGATAAACATAATATTTAAATTACATCCGAGAGAAAATATCTCAAAATATAAATCATTTTTAAAAATCTTTAGTGAATTCAATTATAAAATAATTGATGATTTTGATTTAAAATCATTAATTAGTTGGTCTCAAATAATTTTTGGAATGAGTTCTTATGCTTTAGTTTTAGGCTTCAAGTCAAAAAGAGCTGTATACTCCTTACTTCCCATTAAAAAATTTAAAAGTACACTTCCTTATAATATAACAGAAATAGATAAAATCACTGATAAACAAATTTCAATTATTAAAAAATAGATATAAGTTATTATATTATGATGAGCATCTTAAAAAAATTCAAGGAAACAAGAGCTTTTTTTTATATATTAAAATTTATTATAGTACCTATTTATAACATTATTTGGATAAACATCATTAATATTCATGGAAGATTTTTATATTTTGAATGGTTTAAAACAAAAAGAGAATTCTTTGATTTAGAAAAAAATAATGGAGTTTTAAAAATTGAAAATTTTGATGTTTTTAAAAAAATTTCTAAAACAATACTAGCAGCTTGTGATAAAAAAATAATAGAAAACGCAAAAAAAAAATTAAACGAGGTAACTTTTGACAATTACAATCAAAGTAATAATGGAACAAACAAATACTTTCTTGATATTTATGACGAACTTGATGCTCCAGTTAAAAAAAAAATTATAGATTTTGCTTCTTCTGATTTTATGATTTCTACTGCAGCTAAGTATTTAGGTGTTTATCCAATATTATCAAAAATTGTATTGATTTATAGTATACCTAAAAATTATGATGAAAAAAGAGGTGCGATGATGTTTCATAAAGATGAATTTGGATATAAATCTATGGATATATTTATGGCTATATCCGATATCGATAATGAAAGTGGCCCACTGAAGGCTATTATATCTGAATTTGATGAACTTGGACCATTTGCAAGAATTTTGAATGAAGATAAATCTATGATTCCTGGAAATAGAGGAAAAGTAGAAGACGAAAATATTCTAAAAAAAAAAAATGTAAAAACTGAGATGGTTACTATTGAGGGTATAAGTGGCACTTCAATATTAATTGACAGTTTTAAGTGTTATCATGCTGGCGGACACTGTAAATCTAATGCGAGAATTCAATTAGTATCTTATACTCAACAATTGATAATACGGCATTACCATTAATCGAAAAATTTAAGGATAAAATATTATTTAATGATTATCTTAAACATAAAGCGAATAATGATAAATTTAAAAAGTTTTTTTATGAAAAAAGATCAAGAATTTTTCGCAATTTAAAATTTGGAAGATTTCTATATAAATATTATAAAGCTTTAAGTTTTAAATATTAAATAAAATAAAAGTTCAAAAATAATATTAAATGTATGTGTCACTAGAATAAAGGTTGATCCTTAAAGAAATTTTTCATCTTTATTGGTTTTTTTTCTAAAATATATCTATAAACATTATAGTTTTCCATAACACGCTGAACATAGTTACGAGTTTCTTTAAATGGAATTAATTCAACCCAGTCTACAAAATCAATTTGTTTTTTTTGAGGATCTTTGTTTATTTTTTTCCAGTGTTTAACTCTTTTAGGACCCGCATTATATGCGGCGGTAGCAAAAGGGTAGGCACCATCATATTGTAAAATTAAACCAGCTATATAATGAGAACCTAG
>Ga0209199_1003083_pt1 | contig 16917 bp, 17 predicted proteins | sample COGITO_mtgs_1105_7_FD_184805 | JGI IMG/M metagenome (GOLD analysis project Ga0209199, IMG submission 184805) | Pelagic marine microbial communities from North Sea - COGITO_mtgs_110523 (SPAdes) (version 2) | ecosystem: Environmental > Aquatic > Marine > Epipelagic ...
GGTTATGTAGCGGATGCGGAGTTATAACTATGGCTGATATGAATATCACAGCAGCGCAGTACACACTAAACCCTGACGATAGCCAGATAGAGATGGTTAAGGCCACGATAGATGGAACCGAAATGTTTGTTCCTATGAGTTCTGCCAACCGCCACTACGCAGAGATCATGCGTCAGGTTGAGGCTGGGACGCTCACTATACAGGATGCTGATTGATGATCTTTGGTAGCTCAGCCTTTTCGACTAACGCCTTTGCTAGTACTGCAGAGACACGCTTTGACGTTCAGGGTGTAGCTGCCACCGCATCCACTAATTCTGTTGTAACAGTATCTGCAGCTAACACGTCTATCGTAGGCGTTACATCTACTGCTACAGTAGGTAGTGTTATAACAGTAGCCAAGGCTGTAACACTTAGTGGATCTGTATCCGCTACAGCTTCCTTAGGCACAACTATTGTTATTGCTAAAGCTAATGTATTACCTTCAGGGGTTGACTCTCAGGGTCATATAGGTACAACTACAGTCTCAGCCTTAGCAAATACAGGCGTGACAAGCCCAGCGCTCTCTATTACACTTGGTAACACAGAGACTATCGCTAAGGCTGTAGTATTACCTGTAGGTGTAGCAGCTAACGTTAATGTGGGTATTGTTGAAACTCGTACTGTTAACATATTCGATATTAGCTCTGTAGCACTAAGCATCAAAACCAAACAAACTGATGTGATTGCTGAGCAGTTTGACTACGCTTCACTTAAGGATAGTTATAGCAGGAACAGGGTAGTCTACATAGAAGCTACGCCCCAGCGATTTACTGTGTTTGTTACTGCAGATAATGCACAAAGAACCGTACACATTGAGGCTCCTAACACGGACAGAGTTGTCCGTATAGCAGCATAAGGAACATACTAATGTCATACAAATGGCCTGATAAAGATAAAGATGAGATATTAGACTACAGTGTAGATTGGTCACGTTTCTTGGGTGATGATAGTATCGCTGGTGTAACGTGGTATATTGACGATGCTTCTGGGGTCAAGACTGAGGTAAATGCTGCAGGCGTAGTAAATGGCTTGCAGATGGTACAGAAAACAAATACACTAACCGTAGCCACCATTCGACTATCTTTAGGAACTAACAACGTGCGGTATACCATTACGTGTAAGGTTACTTCTGTAGAAGGCTTGCAGTATGAGCGGTCTATCTTTGTACGTGTTAAGGAGAAGTAATAATGGCATACGATTACATTAGCCTAGTTAACGACATCAACCGCCGTCTTAATGAAGTAGAACTTACGAGTGCTAACTTTCCTACAGCTACAGGTTACTACAGCTTTGCTAAGGATTCTGTTAACGCTTCTATTCGCCATGTCAATCAGGAAGAGTTTGAGTGGCCCTGGAACCACGTAGAAGAGACAGAGGTACTCCTTCCTGGCGAAGTACGTTATAGTATGCCTTATGATAGTAAAACTATTAACATGAACACCTTCCGTATTAAGCGTGATGACGCTCTTAACGTAGGTACAGTCAAACTAAAAGTACTAACATACGAAGAATGGCTTGACAAGTATGCAGATACTGAGTATAACTCTACCACAAGTATAAGAAATACACCAACGCATGTTGTACGTACACCTAGCAGAGAGTTGATCTTTTATCCTACTCCCGATAAAGAATATGAAGTAGTATATGAATACTTTCGTACAGGCTATGATCTAGAGCTTGCTACAGATGTACCTACGCTACCTGAGCAGTATCGCTATGTCATAGTAGATGGCGCTATGTATTACGTTTATCAGTTCCGTGGTGACATGCAGGCAGCACAATTAGCACTACAAAAGTTTGAGCAAGGCATTAAACAATTACGTAGCTTACACATTAATCGCACTGAATACCTGCGAGACACGAGAGTATATTACTAATGGCTACACAGTGGCAGACATTCCCTATTGAGTTTAGAGGTGGTCTTATCTCTAACCTTAGCCCTCTACAACAGGGTAGTAATGCTGTGGGCTCTGCTACTACCTTGCAGAACTTTGAGTCTAGCAAAGAGGGTGGCTACTCTAAGATCAAAGGCTTTGCTAAGTTCAGCACTACAGCTGTACCTGGGTCTGGCCCTATACTAGCGCTTAAAGTAATAAGCTCTGGGCGTATTGTTGTAGCTAGACAGAACGGTTCTAACGTAACAGAGTACTACTACGGCACAGGTACTACGTGGACATCCATGGGTGCAAGACCTTTGCTTGGTGGTAAGGCTAAGCATGTTCTATATAACCTAGATGGTAACGATAAAGTTATCTTTGTAGACGGTAATAACTACCCTGCTACGTACAACACATCAGGCAATACTCTCACAGCTATTACAGGCAGCACAGACGTACTAGGTGCAGAGAATGTAGCAGTGTTTAAGGATACAGCATTCTACGCTAAGGGTAACAACCTATACTTTACTGCACCCTTTACTGTAGATGACTTTAGTGCAGCTAATGGCGCTGGATCTATCAACGTAGCTAATGAGATAACAGGTCTAGCTGTCTTCCGTGACCAGCTTATAGTCTTTACTACTGACAGCATTAAACGCATAACAGGTAACACTGCAGCAGACTTTCAGGTATCACCTATTACAGACCGTATTGGCTGTGTTAATGGTGACACTATTCAGGAAGTTGGTGGTGACATTATGTACCTTGCTCCTGATGGTATCCGCCTTCTTAGTGCTACTGATCGTATTGGTGACTTTGGTTTGGATATTGCATCTGATCCTATCGCTAAGGATGCTAACACGTTCCTTGGCAGTACACCTAACTTCTGTTCTGTACTTATGCGAGAGAAAGCTCAGTATCGTATCTTCGCTTACATTGAGTCAGAACAACATGAAGCAGCTAAAGGCTTAATTGCTACTAAGTTTATATCACAGGGTGCATCTGGTATTAGCTGGTCTGAGACTAAAGGTATTAAAGCCTATGTAGCAGACAGTAGATACTCCGGTACAGCTGAGACTGTTGCCTTTGCTAACACAGATGGCTATGTGTATGAGTTAGATACAGGATCAAGCTTTGATGATTTACCTATTGAGGCTATATACGAGTCACCCTACATGCCTCTGTCTGATCCTCAGATGCGTAAGTCATTCTACAAGATGACACTATATGCAGAACCTACTGGCAGTATGTCTCTGGATCTTAATGTTAAGTATGACTTTGGCTCGACTACAAACACAGGCGTTATACAACCAGCTACACAGAACATAGAAAGTACAGGTACTGCTGTGTTCATCTTTGGAGAGTCTAACTCTGTGTTTAACACATCTACGTATGGCGGTGAGTTAGACAAGACCTACAACACAAACATCGTTGGCTCAGGCAAGACTATAGCCCTTCGTATTGAAGACAACTCTACAAACCCTACATTCACTCTAGACACAGCCCTGCTAGAGTTTAGACAGAACGATAGACAGTAAGGACTAAAACATGGCAGGTTATACACGTCAGGATACAGCAAACAACATTGCTAACGGTAACGTTATTGATGCGGATGACTTTGATGCTGAGTACAATGCCATTGAGGCAGGGTTTAACGCATCTACGGGTCACGCTCATGATGGTACTGCAGGCGAGGGTGCACCCATTACTAAGGTAGGCCCAGCGCAAGACCTTGTTGTTTCAGGTACATCCGTTACTCCTAAGACTACTAACACTCTGGACTTAGGCACAGCTGCTGCTCAATATAAGAATGCTTTCTTTGATGGCACAGTAGATACGGATGCTTTAACTGTATCAGCTAATGCTACAGTAGGCGGTAATCTTGATGTCACAGGTGTAATTACTGCTACAGGTGGTGTTACAGGTGACATTACGGGAAATATTACAGGTAACGTAACAGGTACAGTATCTGACGTATCTAACCATGACACAGATGACATTAGTGAAGGCTCAACTAACCAGTACTTTACTACTTCTCGTGCTAGAACTTCGGTGACAGCTACGGGTAGCCTTAGCTACAACTCCGCTACAGGCGTCATAAGCTATACTCAGGGTGATACAGATACTATAACAGAAGGTACAGCTAACCTATACTACACAGATGCACGTGCTAAGGCTGCTATTAGTGTCACTGACGCTGGTGGTGACGGTAGCTTAACTTACTCTGCTGGTGCTATTACATACACTGGCCCTAGTGCAGCTGAAACACGTGCTCACTTTAGTGGTGGTACAGGCGTAAGCATTACAGATGGTGTTGTAGCTATAGGTCAGGCTGTAGGTACTACATCTAATGTTACGTTTAACGACACTGTAGTTAATGGCAACCTAACCGTAAACGGCACTACTACCACAGTAAACACTGAGACGCTCAACCTTGCAGATAACCAGATTGTTCTCAACTCTAATGAGACAGGTACACCTACACAGAATGGTGGCATTGAGATTGAGCGTGGTACAGCTGCTAACAAAACACTTGTATGGAACGAAGCAGACGATAAGTGGACTGTAGGCAGTGAGACATTTGTAGCTGGTACTTTTGAGGGTGTTTTATCAGGCACTTTAGCCACACCAAGAACGATTGCATTATCTGGAGATGTTTCAGGATCTGCCTCGTTTGATGGTGGTAGCAATGTTACTATCTCTGCGACAGTTGCTGATGATAGTCACAACCACGTTATTAGCAACATTGACGGCTTACAAACAGAGATCGACACTAAAGCAGAACTAGCAGGATCAGGCTCTCAGGCTTTCTCTGCTTCTACTCTTAATGCTACTACTGTGGATCTGGGTGCATGGACAGTCACACAGAGCGGCACAGATTTAAAGTTTGCGTACAATGGCATTAACCGAATGAAGTTAGATTCCAGTGGAAACCTAACAGTTGAAGGCAACATCACAGCTTATGGATCTGCGTAATGGCTTTACAATCGTCAGGATTAATTACTTTAGCTCAGATACAGGCTGAGTTTGGGGGTGCTAATCCCATAAGCCTGTCTGAGTATTATCGTGGTGGTGCCTACACTACGACTAACAATACAGGTGTTCCTACAAGCGGTTCTATCTCTCTTAGTAATTTCTACGGCACAGTAGCTCAGTTCTCTTATACGTTCAGCTCTAGTACGAAAGAAGTAAACCTTTATTCTACCCTTACTTCTGCAGGCTGGAATGGGTCAGATCTTGTACTTGTCACGATTAATAGTGGAGTTTACCTCTGGTCTGACAACACATCTACAGCTGGTCTAACCATAAGTGGCAGCTTTCCTAATGGCCTAAATATCTTCAATAGCGGTAGAATAATAGGTCGAGGTGGCAACGGGTCCAGTAGCACTTCCGCTGGGGGTAATGGTGGGCCAGCAGTATCCGTATCATCCTCAGGTGTAGCTATCACTAACAACTCCGGTGCCTACATAGCAGGTGGAGGTGGCGGTGGCGGCACTGCTGGGGGTTATCGCCAATCATACTCAGGCGGCGGCGGTGGAGCTGGTGGCGGTGTAGGTGGTAATAGCCGTGCAGCAGATGGAGGTCTTATCGGTATTGGCGGCGCAGGCGGTGCGATTGGTGCATCTGGTAGCGCTGGCACTTCCAATGGCGGCGGTGCCGCTGGTGGCGGTGGCGGATCAGGTGGTGGCGGTGGCGCTGGCTACGACTTTGGTTCAGGCACAAACGAAGTCAGAGGCGGTCCAGGTGGCGGCGGTGGTCGCATCTTGCCGGGTACTGGCGGTTCTGGCTCTACCGGCAACTATGGCTGTCTAGGTGGCGCTGGCGGTTCTTCGAGTAACACTGGTGTAGCTGGCACCGCTCCTTATGCTGGATCAGGTGCTGGCGGTGGCGGCGGCGGAGGCTGGGGCGCTAGTGGTGGTCGTGGTAACGGTCTGAGCCATTTGTGGGAAAGCGCAGGCGGTGCAGGTGGCGCAGCTATTTCAGGATCATGCACATTGACCAACAATGGTACTATATACGGTAGCACATAATGACACAGATAAACTTGACACCAGACGAGCTAGAAGCTATGCTTGATCGTGCAGCAAGACGTGGCGCTAAAGAGGCTCTTAGGTCTCTAGGGTTACAGGATGCAGACGCCCAGCGCGACTTGCACGAGATGCGCTCTTTACTCGAAGCTTATCGTGACACAAAGAAAAGCATATGGACAACCGCAGTAAGAATATCAACAGTAGCTTTGCTATCATTCATAGCAGCATCTGTGTGGATGCAGATAGGGAATAAATAATTATGGCTAAGAAGTTAGTAGGTTTTAAGCCTGAAACATTACAGAAAAAAGTACTGCCAGCATTGGGCTATAACGGACCTATGGACGAAAAGTCTATAAACCTTTTCCTTGCATCCAACCCTGCAGCCGCAGCACGTATGGGTAAGTTCACACTGTCAGCTAGACGTATTGTTGAAGGTTCCCCCATGCAGATGGCAGAGGGCGGCCAAAGTACTCTTGGTAGCGCTGGTGTTATGACTAAGGCTATTACCTCTGATCCTCGTAAACTAACTGTTAAAGCAGACACGGCTGCATCTACTGGTACAGGTACAGACATTACTACTGGTACAGGCCAAGCAACTGCAGCTGACACAGCAACGACTACTACAGCTACTCAAGCACCAGACGCTGTTGCTGCACCCGCCACAGATGCTTCTACTGTAGACGCTACTACTGCTGCAGGTGCTGTAGATACATCCCTTAAAGGTGCAACAGCTGCTACAGGTGAAGTGAGTGACGCTGCAACTATGACAGCTGCAGAGGGTGACCCTACCAAGATGGCACAGTTAAAGCTAGATGCTGCACAGGGTGAAGCTGCTACAGTAGAGGGCGCACCTACACGTGTACTTGAGACAGGTGAGATGATTGATGGCTCAACTGTAGATCAACAAAAAGTTCAAGACATCTATGGTACAGAACGCCTAGAGGCTGCTAGTGTCAAGGATGAGATGGCAACTCTCATGGAAGACTTTGAGGGTGGCGACACACCAGCATGGGCAGCAGGCGCTATGCGGGGTGCTGCAGCACAGATGGCTGCTCGTGGTCTCTCTGCATCATCTATGGCAGGTATGGCTATTGTACAGGCCGCTATGGAGTCTGCACTACCTATCGCTCAGATGGATGCATCTAACAAGCAAGAAGTAGCTATGGAGTCAGCACGTCAACGTGCAGGCTTCCTCAACATGGAGTTCACTCAAGAGTTCCAAGCTAAGGTTCAGAACGCTGCTCGTATCTCTGAGATAGCTAACATTAACTTCACTGCACAACAGCAGGTAGCTCTTGAGAATGCTAAGATGGCTCAGACTATGAACTTAGCTAACTTGGATAACCGCCAAGCTAAGGTTATGGCTGATGCTGCTGCTATGTCTCAGATGGACTTAACTAACCTTAACAATCGTCAGCAAGCTCAAGTACAAAATGCTCAAGCATTCCTGCAGATGGACATGACTAACCTTAGCAATGAACAGCAGATGAGCATGTTTAAGGCTCAGGAGCGTGTCAACTCTATCCTGTCTGATACTGCACAAGAGAATGCTGCACGTCAGTTCAACGCTACGAGTGAGAACCAGACTAACCAGTTCTTTGCTTCACTTGCTACACAGGTATCACAGTTTAACTCAGAGCAAAAGAACTCTATGTCCCGTTTTAACGCGGGTGAGACAAACGCTCTCGCACAGTTTAACACAAGCCAAGTCAATGCTCGTGAACAGTTCAACGCTACGAACCACCTTATTGTAGCTCAGGCTAACGCTCAGTGGGCGCAGTCTGTAACAACAGCTGAGAATGCTGCAAACAACCAAGCTAACCGTGACGCTGCTCTTGCTGCTAACAACTTGACTATGACGGCTTACAACAATATCATCCAGCGTGAACGAGATGTTCTTGCTTGGGCGTGGCAGTCTGGAGAGAACGCAGCACAGAGGGATGCAAACATTGCCGTTGCTAAGATACAAGCTGAAGCTTCCGCAGCCGCTGCTGGTGACACTGACTCTACTGGTCTTTCTGCCGCATCCGGTACGTTCCTTGGACAGATTGCTATTAACGCAGCAGATTACCTTTTCAGCTAATAACAAGGTTAAAAACATTATGCCAGAACCAGACTATAACACATACGCAGTAGCAAGCGCACCCACAAGCTCACCAAGTCCACAGTCACGCCCTAGTGGGTTAGGATCTCGTTCCGGTCGCAACATGGATGCAGATATGTATGCGGGTTCCAGTTACGCTCCTACGAGTGGTGCTGGTACATCTAGTGCAAAGCAGAAATTCTCTGCTAAAGCTACATCTACAGGTGGCTTTGCTGCGGCTGCGACAGCTAACGATGATGACGGCCCAGGTTATGGGCAACTGTATAGCAATACAGCTATGGCTTTGACAGCTGCAGGTGCAACTCTCAAGGCACCTACTCAAGCAGTCTATAACCCTATGAATCTGTACTCTAGTCAGAATATGCAGGAGATCTCTACTGAGATTAACGACTACCTTCGTGGTACAGCCATTGATGATGCTATGCGTGAAGCGCTTAATCTACCAGAGGTATATCAGGGAGCACAGACTGAAGAAGAGCCAGACCCTATTGTAGATACAGATAAACTCAAAGATGCACTACAGCCAGAGCCTATCACTGTAGAGGAACTGCCTGACGTTATTACTAAGGCGGGTGATACACTCACAGCTATTGCGGCTTCTGTTGATCTGCCCTTACAGGCTGTCATTGATGCGAATCCACAGATTGCTAATCCTGATATGATTCGTCCGGGTCAGAAGATTAATATGCCTTCTAGACGAGTCACTTCAGAAGAGCGTGCAGCGTTGACTTATATGAGCGACATCACTAAGTCTCAAGCGCAGACAATTACGAGTAATGGTACTTTTTCTCTACCTAAACTCAAGAGTGCTGTTAAGGGATCCATAGGCAATACTAAAAAACGAGCTATGCTTGAGGGTATTGTTGATGTAGAAGTAGGAACAGATGGGCCTGTCACTGAAACATCTTACAGTCTTTCAAATCTTGAGGGCTTTACAGGGACGTGGAGACAACGATCTATTGATGCAGGCCTACTAGATGCAAACGGAAATGCAACACCCTTAGCAAGACAGCTAAACTCGCAAGGTACTCTAGGTGATACTATCTTTGATGTTCAGTATGCTGGCAGAAACGGCAATGGAGATCTTGCGAGTGGAGACGGTAGTACCTTCAAGGGTCGCGGTCTAGTACAAATCACAGGGCGTCAGAATTACCAAGAAGTGCAGAACAGGTTACAGGAACAAGGTATCAATATAGACCTTATCAACAACCCTGAGCTAGTTAATGATGAACGTTACGCACTACCTGCAGCTATTGCTTATCTGGACTATGCAGGTATGACAGACTCAGCCGCAGAAGAGATGTCAGCTAGGAAGCTTCAAGTGATAATCAATGCCAATGCACCTGTAGCTACTGCAGAAGAGCGTTGGGAGTCTGCTATAACAGCATTACGTGCAGAAGACCCTGTTGCGGCAACTGCGATGGAGAAGCGTAACGAGTACGAAGCTCAACGAACCGTAGGCGCTGTTGTTGATGGTTTGATAGGGCCAAACAGTGAAAGGGCTATGCGTTCTTGGTTACAGCAAGAGGGTGTTACTGTTCCAGCAAACGCAACAGGTATGGATCTCGTTGTCTTAGTTAACGAGAACTCCTGATGTTTGGTCTCCCTCTAGAACTCATCACAATGCTAGGCTCCACCGTGTTAGGTGGGGTCATGTCCGTATGGGGCCAGTCTATCAAGGCTAAAGAAGCCCAGCAGAAGATGCTCATGGAACGTGCCAGCTTCAACGCTAAGCAAGTAGCGATGGCTCGTGACGCAGGAAAGAACGATAAACATTTCGCTTGGACACGAAGACTTATTGCATTATCCTCAGTCTTTGCTATTATTGTTCTACCAAAGCTAGTCGCTGTCTTCTACCCAGAAGTTAGTGTCATCGTAGGCTACACAGAAATTCAAGCTGGGTTCCTAGACTTTATCTTTGGTCCCGGTGAAGAGATGGTAAAGTGGAAGTATGCAGAAGGCTTTGTCATTACACCGTTAGATACACACATTGTCTCAGCCATCGTAGGTTTATACTTCGGTGCTGGATTTACAAAGTAGGATATAAAGATGCCAATAGCAGGACCGTTTGATAGACCCATTCCGGGTGAGTCACTTACAGGTGAACCACGCAATAACCCTTGGGAGCAGCCACCTCAGATGTCAGATGTTAATGAGGTGGCTATGTATTACCTTGAGCGCCTGAACAATGATGAAGTGCTGCAGGACTTTGGTACTATGATTCAAGCTGGGGTATCTCTAGCTCCTATTGTAGAGACTACATACATGCAGGGCGTTATGCGTGGCTTGCACACAGTAGATGCAGGTCTTGTTGTAGCACCTGTTATCCATGCATATCTCAAGGCTTCCTTAGAGGATATGGGCATCACTGTAAAAGACTCTAGTGTTGATCCTCAGAAGAAAGCTGAAGATGCTGAGATGCAACGCTTTATGATGACAGCTAGTGCCATGCTAGACAAAGAAGAAAAAGAGACACCCGATCAGGGCCAGCAGATGGTGCAGGATATGGTTGATACGCAGGAGGGAGAACCTGTGGAGGAAGAGATGACACCAGAAGAAAAGCCTATGGGCTTGATGGCAAAAGGGTAATACACAATGGCATTCAACAAAGATGAATTTTTATCCGCATTTCTAGGTCAGGTCTCTACTGGTATAGCTGCGAACCGTGAGGAAGCCAAAGCTTACAAAGAGAAGCAGGAAGAAGCTTTTGAGCGTAACATACAGCTGATTAACACTCGTTCTACTAGAGCGGGTGCTGCTGTTAATCTAGGTAAAGAAGCCCTTCAGTACTTACCTGAGGGACAAGACGCTAAAGCTATGGTTCGTACAGCTATGGCTTCCGGTATGACTGGTGTAAGAGAGTTTCGTGACAAGCTTGCAAAAGCACATGCAGAGGCAGGCTTATCCGCTGGGCAAAGGCTATCTATGAACGATGTTGAGGCTATCATTAGTATGCCTAACATTCCTAGCATTGATGCCTCTCTCATCGACATGTCTCTCGAACAGTTTGCTAAGCAGACATTTGGTGCTTACGGTGAAGCTGCCCCTGCAGAAGATAATACTGGTGTAGTAGGTAGGCTCTTTGGATTTGGCGCTAAGACACGTGCACAGGAACAGCTGCGTGAGATGCCTGGTATGGGTGAGATGTCTATTGCTGATGTAAATGCTGCAGCACGTCTGCAGGAGTTTAACTCTCTTATTCCTAATGCTGTAATGTCTTTCTCTGAGATGGAACGCTTTGGGCGCAACGATGGTTACACCTTTGCCAATGACATGACAGAGTTGTTCCAAGAAACTATGGAGTCTAAAGAAGCTGACGATTATGTAGATGCGGCTCAAAAGGCATATATAGACCAACAGGTAGCAGAAGGTATCCTACAAGGGTCTGTACCCCAAACAGATATAAATGTCGTGGGTAGAGAAGCTCGTAGAGCTTACGCTGAAAAGGCGGTGGATAAACTAATTCGACTTAATGCAGATCAGTTTGCAGGCCCAGCTGGTTTCTTTGACCACTCTTTTGCGATGGAACAGATAGCTGAACTTATGGGTGCAGACTATCTAAAAGAACTCAAGAAGTCTTATGGCATAGAAGATGGAGACCCTGTACCAGAGCCAGAGGAGACGCCAGGAGCGTTACCTATGGATGAGATACCACCGTCTGCTGATGAGTTACCTAGCACGTCAGGTGAAGGATTACTACCACCACCTTTACCAGTAGATCCTACAGCAGTGCCTTCACTACCAGAGGGTAAGGAACGTCCCACAGGTGAAAGGGGCGGTGATATTGTAAAGCAGCGTAAGTGGGATAAACAATACGGAAAACGATATAACCCCGATAGAACACCTATCATAGTTGAACCTAGACCCACAGACCCCAATGCTACAACTACTCGTACTAAGCTTTTATCAGGTAGAGAATACCAAGTTAATGCGATTGAAGAGTGGGATAGAAAGTATGAGGGAACCCACAACCCAGACGGAACACCCAAGCAGTTTGAGGATGACTAAACATGAACTTCTTTGAACGCCAAGAGTACATTAAGAATCTTACCAGTGGTGTACCTAAGAAAAGGGTTGAGCCTCTATCGTTTGATCCAGAAGAATCCCTTACAGTAACAGACCTACAGTCAGACTATAAGTATTCACAACCTATTCGTGACTACATGATTGAGCGTATGGGTCAGGACTACCGTGCCAAAACAGATGAGGAAGTAGTAGATGATTTTGTTAAGCACATGCGTTACTTTAACGCTAACACTGTCTCTACTGCAGGAGAAGTACGCTTCGTCAGTAAAGCTAACGACAGGCAGAAAGAAACAGCCCGTAAAGCTTACCAGATATATGACCAACTAGGTAACGTATTTGTTAATGATGGCTTCATGGGTGCCGTGTCTGGTGTAGGTGACTACGTATTTGCTGCAGCAACTGACCCTACCAACTACTTAGGTTTGCTTACTGGTGGTATTGGACGTGCCGCTGCTGGTGGTGCTCAAATCACCGGACGTGTAGCTATCAAAGCTGCCGTACAACGCGCTGGGCGTGAGGCTCTTCAGAATGGAGCTACTGCTAAGGCTGCTAAAAAGGCAGGTATAAAAGCTGGTAAAGAGGCTGCAGCTAGAGCGGCTGCTCAGGGTATGTCTACTCGCAGGGCTAGAGGTGTGTATGAAAAGGTCTCAGAGAAAGTTGCCCAAGAAGGTAAGAGAGCTTTAGCTAAAGACGCTATGAAGTCGAAGCAGAAGGAGTTGTTCCAGACAGCTGCTACTAAATCCTTGTACGCTACTACAGGCTTAGACGCACTAGCTGCCGTGTACCAAGACGTAGCCGCACAGCAAGTTATGCTAGATGTTGGAGCGCAGGAAACCTACAGTAAGACACAGACCGCCTTCTCCGCTCTCTTAGGTGGTGTTGCTGGTGGCGCTCAGTTAATAGCTCGAAAGGCAGGTGCAGGTAAGTCTGGCTTGGAAGATACACGCACTGAGATGGAGAAGCTTGCTCAGAAGACTATTGATGAGTACGCCCCTATCCTGAAGAAGAAGGATGCTCCTGAAGCTGCTAAGGCTATACGTGAAGCAGCAGATAAGTGGAACGAGAAAGTAGATAGAGGTGAGTTTGGTAAGGGTGTCATTGATGACTCTCAACTTGTTAAGGAGATCATGTTTGGTGACACCCCTGGTGAGATCAGTGGTCTCGCTGGTGTGTTCAAAGACAAGGGCTACAAGATTGGCAAAGAGATCCACATCTCTGATGTCATAACTAACGTAGCTAACTCTCTCACACAAGAAGAGCTAACAAGTATCAACGCTACTATGGGTAAGTTCACTGGTATGCAGTTTGGTGACCTTAGTGGTTCACGAGTTAAGATGGGCGATCTACTTGCAGCACGTATGAGCGAAGCAGGTAAGACCTTGAACGTAGCATCACAGCTTAAACGGACGTTAGACTCTGGGTTGCTGGCTGCTGAAGCTAAGATACAGAAACAAGCAGGTGCTATTGATGAGGCAGAGGAAAAAGCTGCTAAAGCCTCTGAGCCACTACGCTATGGTCAGTCTGTATGGAAGCGCTTACTTGTTTCCTCACCAGCTACCACAGCACTCAACGTTGCTGGCTTTGCTCAGTACTATGTAGGCCAGACTATCGCTGATCTGTTTAGCTCAACAGCATTGATGACTAAGGGCCTGGCACAGACTGCCTTTGATCGTGCGGGTGCTCAAGAAAGCTTCCGGCAAGCACGTGCGCTGGGTACACTACAGGTACAGAAGATCCGTAACTTGATGGACCCATACACTACACGTGATGCATACATGAAGTTTCTCAGTGACCCTGCTAATGAGTCTGCACAGAAGATGCTGTTTGAGACTATGGCAGGTGGTGTGGATGCATCGGCTAAACGCTTTGGTATTAACCCAGACAACCCTACCTTCCGTAACGTAGAAGCCTTTACTACAGCTATGAACCAGATCACTGGTGTGCGTATCCAAGATACATTCACTAAGTCTCAGATGTTCATGAATGAGATGGACAAGTATCTACGTCTGAAGAAGGGTACGACTCTCAAGGATGCACTGTTATCAGATGAACCTTTTGATGATGATATTATCCAAGGTGCGCTTGATACTACGCTGAAGTCTGTGTTTGCTAAGGATTACACAACAACTGAACAACCAGAGTTGATACGTAAGTTAGCTGCTGGTGTTGAGTTTATCTCTAACACACCTGGCTTTGGTACTATCCTACCCTTTGGGCGGTTCTTCAACAATGTTGTTGCAACAGCGTACCAGTGGTCACCACTAGCTGCACCTGAGGTACTTCTTAAGCCCTTCTACAAACGTATTATTGCTAAGGAAGGCCCAGAGATAACTGAGATGGACGCTATTGCTCGTATGACAATAGGTTCCGCTGGGTTGTACTTGGCTGCTGAATACGACAAGGAACGTAGAGCTGAAGGCTTGGGCGTGTATGAAGTTAATGTTGGTGGCGGCAAGATTGTAGACGCTAAGAACACATACCCCTTCTCAGCATTCCTTGCAGCTGGGCGTATCTTCAACCTAAAGAGAGACGGTGAGATTGTACCACCTGAGTTGTTGACTGAGTTTGGTACACAAGTAGCTGTCGGTCAGCTTGCAAAGGATGCACAGTTTGGTAATGACCTAAACAACCTACTAGATGTTCTGATTAACTCAGATGCTGGTGCTCGTGGTGCCTCTATGGATGCATTCGCTAAAGTGTTTGGTAACTTTGCCTCTGGCTTTACTCGCCCTCTTGATGCGGTGAACAAGGTAGTAGGCTTTGCTACAGGTACAGACACAGCTAAAGATGTACGTCAGGCTGATGCTATGGGTATCTTCACTCAATCATCCACTAAGTACTTCGACAATATCCTTGAAGCATTCATTGACAAGACAGACACTATCACTGGTGAAGACTTGGCAGTAGCTACACGAGAGGGTGACATCTATGATGCTAACCCCTTCGCTAGAATCTTTGGTTTGACTATCAAGCAGGGACGTACAGCTACAGAGAAAGCTTACTCCATGTCTGAGATGCAACCTTGGACAGCTAATGAACGCTCAAAGCTACCTGCCTATGATAAGGCTTTCAACGCAATGCTTGCACCTGTACTGGAACGTCAGACGCAGCGGCTGTTGATGACTGAGGAGTTTAAGGAAGCTAACCTTAACAAGCGTAGAGGTATGTTGAAGTCTGTGTTGCGTAGTGCTAAGAAGCAGATACGTGAGCGGATGGATAAAGGTTATACCTCTGGCGACAATGTTAAGATGCGTATGGTCTACAAGGCTCAGACTATGTTCCCCAAAGAGGTACAGCGTGAGACCGCTAAAGCCATGAAGGATAAGTTTGGCATAGATGGTAGCTTAGATGACTACTCGTTTGCTGAGTTAGACTTATTCATGGAGTACGCAGAGTATCTCAAAGATACCTTCGATGCAGCAGCAGAGTTTTAGACAAAGAGAGAGGGGGCCACTTGGCCCCCTTACTTTATTCCGTGTATGTCTGCTGCGCGTCTAGCCCACATCAAAGCCTCTATAAGCTTCTCCTTGGAATGTTCCTTCTCCCCGCACTCATGTAAGTTATCTAAGATGTAGTTGTCTAGATCACACGCTGCTTCTGTTAAGCCTGTGTTGAACTTATTCTTTTTGCTCTCCACAAAATCCTGTGCCTCTAGCTCTATCTTTTTCATCCTTTACTTTCTACTCTCTTTAGGTAGTCTAACGCCAGCTGTACACCTGTAAGGTTATCGCCCAACATACCAAGCCCACGGTTGCAACTACCACATAGGTGACCTCTATACTCTCCTGTAACATGACAGTGATCTAGATGAAGCTTACCACCTTTAAGATCTTTGGCAGCTACACCACAGCAGCCACACGTGCCATAAGCTTTATGCCCGTGTTTTTTCTTTAGCGCATGCTGTGCTTTACTACCTTTTATGTGACAGGATATACACTTGTTGGAATAGTGCTGTAGTTTTGATCCATCCTTGGAGTAGTATGCAACCCCTTTGTAGAAATGCTTCTCCGTTTCTGGGAAAGAACTGCCACAACCAACACACGTCTTTTCTCTTACGTTGGTGAGATGTACTTCTACATTCTCTTCTTCAAACAAACTTAGCTGCATCACAAACCTTCCTTCATGAATACCTTGACCCACTCAGCGCAGATACCACTACGCACAATGTCATCAATGCCAAACTCTACCACAGGTACATCAAGCATATGCTTCTTAGCTAGGTGAATGATCTTAGCTAGACCAGACGTACCCTTTAAGTCAGACTGCTGGATGTCACCATTGAGTACAATAGTACTGCCTTCACCTACACGAGTCAACAGCATCTTGATCTCTGGTATGTCTATGTTCTGCGCCTCATCTACAATGATAAACGCATTGTCGAAGCTACGTCCACGCATCAACGCCAGAGTAGCTACTTCTATGTTGCCGTTCTTAACTCCTGTATCAACTGCGCCACGGCCTAAGTGTTTCACCAGTACGTCAAGCACAGGCAAAGCCCACGGTTGTGCCTTCTCTTCTAGCGTACCTGGCAGGAACCCTATGTCTTTACCTACAGCTACGTGAGGACGTGTGATAACAATCTTGTCTATCTCTTTTAGTGTGTATAAGTCTGCGGCACACGTTGCTGTAACGTAGGTCTTACCTGTACCAGCAGGACCAAGGATAAGAACCTGCTTGCTGTTAGCAATAGCACTGATTAACTTTCCTTGGTTCCCTGTCTTAGGTACGATACCAGAGGTAGGCTTACTAGCCGCGCCCTTATAGTTTGTCTTACGGCGTGTACGTGTAGGCTTCTCTAAGGGTTCGATGTTGTTCATTAAGCGTTCTCCGGTACAGCCGT
>Ga0209199_1003090_pt1 | contig 16909 bp, 9 predicted proteins | sample COGITO_mtgs_1105_7_FD_184805 | JGI IMG/M metagenome (GOLD analysis project Ga0209199, IMG submission 184805) | Pelagic marine microbial communities from North Sea - COGITO_mtgs_110523 (SPAdes) (version 2) | ecosystem: Environmental > Aquatic > Marine > Epipelagic ...
CTCTGGCATTACCATAGAAATAGCTAAGGTGCCATTAAAAGTAGGCCATCCTCCAGAAGGATCATGATACGCAATGGCCCTGTCTAGTAGCGCTTCACCGCTGATGTCTTTACAGCTCACCGAGCAAAACAGAAAACCTAGGCAAATAATAACACTGTATAATTTCATACGATAGCTTTTTGAGAGGCAAGGTAGTAAAACCTACATTAATTTAAGTATTAAATAAATGCCAGTACATACCCCAAGATAGCTCCAATAATAAGCACCCACATCACAGACACTTTTTTAAACCCAAAAATAAGTACCCCGCTTACCACAGCAATTAAAGCAGCTTGCCAATCTACAAGGGTTTGTTTGCTCATAGTGATAACTACGGCAAGCATAATGGCAACCGCCGCTACATTTATACTGTCTAGGAAATAGCCCAACACCTTAGATTTTCTCATTTTTGGTATCAGTGGGTTTAATAGCCAAACAAACAAAAAGGAGGGCATAAATATACCGGCAGTTGCAGCAATAGCACCCCAAAAACCACCTAGTTGGTAGCCAATAAAAGTGGCTGTTGATAATACAGGACCTGGTGTAAATTGCCCAATACCAATAGCCTCTATGAGCTGGGTTTGAGATAGTAAGGCAGTAGTTACAAGCTCTGTATCTAGGTAGGCAAAAAGTACATATCCACTACCGTATAATATACTACCCACTTTCAAGAATTTTAAAAAGATACCCATCGCGGTTAGTTTAGCCCCTATTTCTGAGACTATAAGGATCATAAAGGGTGGCGCAAATAGGGGTGTAGTGTGTTGTATTTTAGATTTTATCAAGAAATAACACATACCTAGTAAACCCCCAGCAAAAAGCACTAGTACCTGGTCAAAACCCAATAAGCTAGCCGCCAAAAAGAGCGTCCCTAGTAGGGCAAGCTCCCAGTTTTTAACGGCCTTCTTGCCCAGTTTTATAACAGCAGAGGCAATAATGACTATAACAGCGGGTTGTATTCCTTTAATAAAAGGTTGTACCTGGGGCAATGCGCCATACAATACATATAAATATCCTAGAATTGCTGTTATAAAAACTGCTGGAAAAACAAAGCTAATACCAGCTATAAACAATCCTTTTTTACCTGCCCGCTGGTAGCCGCAGTGCATGGTCATCTCTGTTGAGTTGGGTCCAGGTATTAGGTTTGTGGCTCCTATAAGATCCAGGTAGTGTTCACGTGTCATCCAGGCTCGTTTGGTAACAACTTCGTGCTCCATCATGGCAATATGAGCTGCTGGACCTCCAAATGCAAAGAGGCCGAGTTTAAAAAAAACGGCAGCAACTTGTTTTAATTTTTGAGTTTCAGACATATCTAACTACTGCTTTAAAAATAATAAAAAACCCCACAATTCAAAAGAATATGCGGGGTCTTTAAAACGTTAATAAAAGAGATGCTTACTCTTTTTTATAACTCGTATAATACTCATCCATTAGGTTCATAATACTTGTTACCAAGTCTTTTGTCTCTAGCAGAATGTTAAAGTATAAAGAAGTGTTTTTTGGACTTTCTTCTTCAGTTCTTGTTCTATCAATCTGGGTTGTAATTTTGTCAGAAATAAGTGTAATAAGTTCTTGTTTTCTAGAAAGGACATAACTAATTCTTTCAAACTTACGGCTGTTAAACACCTCTTCAATCTCAACGAGTAAGCCATCCAAAGAATCATCAATTTCTTGAAGGTCTTTAATTTGATTGAATTTTAATTTTTTGTGATTGTTGTTAATGTGTTTGTAACTCTTATTAGATATAAAGTCTAAAGACTGTGTCATATCTGTAAGGTAAGCCAGTATGGTAATGTAAAAACTACTACCACGAACACTTGTCTCATCCAGGTTTTTAATTAAATAGAAAATGTTATCTCTTAAATCTTCTACTTCTTGATCTAGTTTTTCTACTCCTTTTTTACTTTTCTTTAGAGCTTTAACATCTTCCTTAGCCAATCCTTTTAAGACATCTGTATAGATTTTGTTGGTTCTAGAAACAACACTTGAGATATTGTCTGCACTCTCTGAAATAATTCCTTGAACCGTGCTACTCTCAGATTTTTTTAATGTTTTTGGATCTACGGTTGTGTTGGTTTTTTTCTTGTGAGACAAGTAGTTTCTTACAAGTAATAACACAGTAATTAGTAGTAATATAGGAATCATAACCGTTTTATTCCAACTAATTAAATACACCACAGTACCTGCAGCGACTAGCGCTCCAAATGCCGTAAAAAACCATCCTCCAATAACATTTAATACTCCCGCCACACGGTATACAGCACTTTCTCTTCCCCAAGCTCTATCGGCAAGTGAGGTACCCATAGCAACCATAAAAGTTACATAGGTGGTAGATAGCGGCAATTTCATAGACGTTGCAATAGATATTAGTACTCCTGCTACCATTAGATTTACCGAGGCTCTAATCATGTCAAAGGCAGGCGCATCAATACTCTGGTCTTTGGTAAGAAGCTTAGTGTCTGGCTTGGTGAAACTTGCGTTTATTTTTTCTTGGGTAGTCTTTGGAAGCAAACCACCAATGCTGTTTGATAACCAAGAACTCCCTCTTACAATACCTCTAGAGAGCATGTTTGGCTGAAACTTTTCATGAGTATCATTTTGGCGAGACAAGCTTAGTTCCGTCTCTGCAACGGTTTTAGCTTTTTTAGAAAACCAAAGAGTTGCCACCATAATACCTCCAGCTATAAATAACAAGAAAGGCTCCGCAGGCATTTTTTTATCTAACACCTCCATGGTAAACTCTGTTGCAGGAATTCCAGATACAGACCAAGCCTCGTATGAGTGAAATGCCGCCATAGGAACTCCAATAAAGTTTACCAAGTCATTACCAGAGAAGGCCAGTGCAAGACCAAAAGTACCAACTGCAATAACAACAAGTAGGATACTTTTTTTTGTTATTTTCTGGAACGCATAAGAAAACAAAGTAAAAAACAGAAAACTAACCACCATTACTAAAATTTCGTTGCCGTCAAGAAGTCCTTTCAAATCTTTGTAGAATGGGCTTCCCTTGAGCCCCTTCAGGAAGATAAAGTACATAATAGCAGCCAGCGCAAGACCTCCAAAAATAGCTCCGAAGTTTTTTATTTTTTTCTCGTAATGGAACGAAAATATTCTACGAGATATCCATTGCACAACTGCTCCAACACTAAATGCTATTACTACAGAAAGTAAAATACCACTGATAATTGTGAGCGCTTTTTCTTTGTTGATGTAATTTCCAAGATCTGCTATGGTAGCTCCCTCTGTACCACTTATTTTAATTAAGGATACTACAATGGCTGCCCCAAGAAGGTTAAATACAATAGAAACTGTTGTAGATGTGGGTAGCCCTAGGGTGTTAAAGAAATCTAGAAGTAAGATATCTGTAATCATAACGGCCATGAAAATCATCATGATCTCATCGAAGGTAAACATCGCTGGAACAAAAATTCCTTTACGAGCTACTTCCATCATACCACTAGAGTAGACAGCACCAATAAAGATACCCAGACTTGCAACTATCATGATTGTTCTCAGTGAAATTGCCTTTGAACCAATGGCTGAATTCAAAAAGTTAATAGCATCGTTACTAACTCCTACTACAATGTCTGCTACTGCAAGAATTGTTAGGGCTACTAGCATTAATAAATAAATATTATCCATAACTTATAGTGTATTATTGTAATACAAATGTCTCCAATTTGCAGGACTCATTTGTTACCAAATTGTTATTAAAAATGTAAATCAAAACCTGTTCTTACCATGATGTTATCTTGGTCACCATTTTTGGTGCTGTAGCTAACATCTGCTTGTACTTTTAATTTATGTCCTACCACATATTTAGAAACTCCAAGAGTGTATTGGTCTTGAGGATCTCTAGAGGTAATGTCATCAAACTCTAAGGTAGTGTATCTTCCTGTTATCTCTACATTGTTTTTTAATAAATAGCTTAGTTGCATATTCATCGCGTTTCCAACCCTAACAATATCTCCAGTTTCTGTGCCATCTGTATTTATGGCAACAGCAGCATCTGCATCACGCATTGCATATTCACCCATAAAAGCAAACCCTTTGTATTTAAACATGGCATCTGCAAAAAATGTAGTAATGTCTGTTTGGTATAAAGAGCCGTCGTTTAAAAACATATAGCTACCCATGTTACTTCTTGTTTTTACAGCATCTTTATTGTAATCATAGGTAAGCCCTACCATAAGTTTAGGTGCTTTTTCACGCTTTAAATCTCCCTGAGAATAATCTCCCTTTGATGCAAATTTTCCAAAAGGTAAAAACTCTAAACGCCCTGTGTATTGCAAGCCGCCTTCATTTCCTTCGGTTATGTTTCTACCCTCACCTTGAGAAATAGCAATTTTCTCACGAATCATAAAGTCTCCAAAGAGTGTTGCGTGGTGTCTTAGTTGTAGCCCCACATCCCGGTCAATATTAAAATTACTATTTAGTAATGATCGGTTTATAAGCTGCAAGTTTGCAGAAGATACAACTCGTTCTACGTTTCCTGGTAATTTTGTTTGTCCTGCCCAAAGTTCAAAATTTTGGAAGAAATTCCACATTACAACGGCATCTAGTATAATACGTGGTGTGTTGCGATTAAATTCGCTAGCCCCAGAGACATCTCTGTTAGAAAGGCCAAGCTCAACCTTGTATTTAAATTTTGGGCTGTAGGCAAACCCACTAAACTTTAAACGGGCTCTTCTAAGTGAAAAGTTTTGAGCTGCATCACCGTAGCTGTCTCCATCATAATCCCACTGAGAGTTAAATCTAGCCTGGATACGAGGTGCAAATTTTACACTGTAAGAACTGTCTTTGGCAACAAAGTTAATAAGCCCTTTACCAAATTTTGTATCGGTAATGGTTTGTGCATTTGAGATAGTGTATGCAAAACATACAACCACAATAAGTAGGTTACGTAATTTCATTTTGAAAATCTATTTTAGTTTTTGTCGAGAGCAAAAGTCCACAATAAATAGCAACCCAATGTTAACAAATCTTTAAGTTTATGTTGTTTTTATGTGTTATTTTTAACAAAAAAGGGCCATCTATAAAGATGGCCCAAACGTAAAAATCTAGTCGACAAAAACTAAAGGATTTTCTCACGCTTATACAAAGTAAACCCATTCATGTGCCTTTTGTGTAAATGGAATATTACCAAATTATTAAAAATTAAATTAAATTTTTAAATATGCAAGTATTTAAAAAACAGGTAATTAAGATTTTAATGTAAATTTAATGTTATCAAAAGGTTGCTTAATTGTAAAAATTATAATAAATTTATGTTATTAATAATGTAACACCCCTAATTATGAAAAAGACAATGCTACTATTTGTTACCGCACTTGTTGTACAATTTTCATTTGCACAACAAGAGAAGAACAATCAATATGTTGCTAATGGAGATACTATTGAAGCTACATTATACCATGATAATGGAATGGTTGCTCAAACCGGCTTTTACACTAAAGATAATGTGCTAGATGGTGTATGGATTAGTTATGATGCTCAAGGAAATACAACCGCCGTTGCAAGTTATGATAAGGGTGTTAAAGTAGGTACTTGGATGTTTTATCAAGGAGACAGTATTAAACAAGTGTCTTACCAAAACTCAGATATTGCAGAAGTTAAAACCTGGACAGTTACAGATACACGAGTAGTGTCAAATAGGCCCTAAGGTTTAGGATATATAATTTAAAAAGCCCCTCAAGTGAGGGGCTTTTTTTGTGCAAACAAAGTTTATCTGATTGGCTAATAAAACTATAATCTTGCTGCAATCCAAGCCCATCCAGATATGTCAACGGCTGTACCGTTAAATACATCGTCTGAAGGATCACCCATTGGTGTACCATCAATAATAACATTTTCAATTGGACCCTGGTCTTTCATGTCTACATTTGTATCATATCCAGTTAATAATACATTTGACATAGTAGCGCCAGAGAGTTTCTTAAACTGTAACGCAGTTCCTCCAGAGGGGCTAGCAATAGCAGTAAAGTTAGTTAAAGTAGGGTTGCCATTATCTCCATCGGCCTCTAAAGCAGTAGAGAAATTACCTGTTGTATGAGAAACATATGTATTTGTAATACTACCATTCCATCCTTCGGTCCAATCTACAGCATCGTCCTGGTTGTTACTTAAATACAAATTTGTTGCGGTAACTGAGCCTCCAAAAAATTCAACCCCATCGTCTGCACCATTTATAATTGCAACGTTGCTAATCTGAGTTTGATTTCCAACTGCGTATAAAGAAATACCATTGTATTGAGAATCTGCATTAATTTGAGCTCCAGTTCCTAGCATAACCAGGTAGCTAATTTGTCCAGAATTATCTTCAGGGTTATTACCACCGTAAATAAAACCACCAATCTCAGCTACAGCATCAACACCCTCTGTTGTTAGCGCATCACCACAGATAGTAAGTCCACCCCAATCTCCAGGGCTTTCTGTTGTTGAAGACATTACTACTGGATTTTCTGCAGTTCCGTTCACTTGAATTTTCCCCCCTTTTAACACAGCAATATATACAGAAGTTCCACCACTATTGGCTGTTATTTTAGTTCCAGCAGGGATAATTAATTCCCCACCAGCTTGAACAATGTAAGAGGAAGTTAGGCTATAAGCAATTGAAGGATCAAGTGTTACAGTCTGTGAAACAACTCCTTGTAATAGAGATGCATTTCCTGTTTGGTTTGAGTTAACCCAATCAAACAATCCTAGATCTACAGAGCTTGTTGTTGTGTATCCTAAAAAAGGGTCTGCAGGCTGCCCTTCTATTATTACGTTTGCTAATGGGCCATCATCTTTCATGTCAATAGATATCTCATATCCAGTTAGAGACAAACCTGTAATAGTTGCCCCAGACATTTTCTTGAATTGTAATGCTGTTCCACCAAAAGTAGATACGGCTGTAAAATTTGTGATTGTTGGATTGTTGTTGTCTCCGTCTGCCTCAATTGCAGTAGAGAACCCTTCGTTGTTATGAACAACATAGGTATTTGTTAATGTTCCATTCCAACCCTCTGTCCAGTCTACAGAGTCATCTTGGTTGTTTTCTGCATATAGGTTGGTGATTGATACACTTCCTCCAAAAAACTCTACACCATCATCTGCGCCATCAAGTAGTGCTACATTATTAATACTAGTACCGCTTCCTACAGCGTATAGCGTAAGGCCATTGTATTGAGAGTCTGCGTTAATTTGAGCTCCTGCGTTTTTTATGATTAAGTAATCAATGTTTCCTGAACTATCAGAGGCGTTGGTCCCTCCATATACAAACCCGCCAACTTCTGCTGTTGCATTTACACCTTCTGTTGTAAGGGCATCTCCAAGAAGAACAAGTCCTCCCCAGTCTCCTTGATTACCTGAAATACTTCGCATTACCACAGGTAAGTTTTCAGTACCTTGAACGTCTATTTCTGCTCCTTTTTCAATTGCTATATAATTATTGCTAGCTACTTGTGAGATAATTTGTGTTCCAGCAGGAATCGTTAATGTTGCCCCAGATTTTACAATATAAGAACCAGTAAGAGTATAGTCTTGACTGGGGTCTAGAATTCGGTCACCCTCTTGAGTGCCATTTAATTCAAAGTTTTCAGGATCGATGTCTGGATTTGTGACGAAATCATCATCGTTTCCACAAGAGGTAAATAATAACATTCCTACTGTTGCAATTACTAGTGTTAAATTTTTAAAGTGTTTCATTTTGTGTTTAGGTTAAGATTAAGATTTAATTTAGAAAGTGTATGTAAGATTTAGTCCGACTTGACTTCCTTTTGTATAAAAAAGGATCGTTTCATTTGTTTGAATTTGTGTGTTAGGATTTCTAACCAATTGTGTTCTTTTTATTTCAGGGTTTAACATATTTCTTGCAACAAGACCCAGCACTAGTTTTTCAGTAATGGTTTTTGTTGCTGTAAAATCTAGGGTTACAAAACCATTTTCTATGATAGCGTCATTGTAGTTAGTCTCTCCAGAGTCTCTAATGGTTGCGTTTCCTAAAGCAAATATTTTATCTGATGCATAGTTTGCAGTTATAGTTGCTATTAATGGCTTTTTTGTGTTACTGTCATAGCTTAAAGAACTATTTACAATCCAGTCTGAGGCTCCTTGTAACCCTTCTTGAGTTATTCCTTTGTATCTGTAGGTGTTTATAAAATCTCCGTTTTCATCTACAATTTCTTTAAGGTCTTGTTTGTGCCACATTCTTGAAGCGTTTATATTTACATCTAGGTTTGCTGTATTGTTTTCAGAGCCATCAATTAACACTAAGCGCCCTTCGATTTCAATTCCGTAGATCGTTGCCTTCTCTGAGGTGTTGAAATATGAAAATGCTCCAGAGGCCCCTCTGTCTTGTACTTTATTGATAGGGTCTTTAATTTTTTTATAGAAACTAGTAAATGATATAAGTTGTCCCTTTGCTGGGAAATACTCAAATTTTAAATCGTAATTTGTGTTTAAAGAGGCCTCGATATCTTTGTTTCCTCTAGTTACTTGACCTACAGCAGATACATATTCGAAAGGGGCAATTTCTTTAAATTCAGGTAGTGTTGTAGAATAACTATTAGCAAAGCGAAGATTTATCTTTTCTGTAGCGGCATATTTAAGATTCAAAGAAGGGTACATTCTTTGGTAGTTTTTTGTAACCTTTCCAAGCCTTCCAGGGATGTTACCTACATCAAATTTCACATTAATTTGGTCGTTCTGATACCTTAGTCCACCCTGTAAGGTGAATTTTCCAGTAACACCAGTTGCCTCAACATAGGTTCCTAAAGACTCCAAGTTCCCTCTGTAACGATCTGCAGGAAGGGTGTTTATTTTCAACAACCCATTGGCAATGTTTTGTTGGGTAAAGATCTCTGAAAGTGCATCAATAGAAGTTGGGTTAATCGCATTAAGAACTGTTTCTTGAATACCGAAGAATTGAGAACCAAAATTACGTTCCTTGTTTCTGTAAGTAGCGCCAACATCAACTTTAAAATTTTTGGAGTCTGTATTTTTTACAATAAATTCATTGTTTATGCGCCCATTGTACTCGATGTCTTTGATTTTTTGAATTGTTTTACGTTGTTGAAATCCTCCGTTTCTTCCTAGCTGTACCAATGTTGGGTCTTCAGCAAAATTAAAATTCACCTCATTTCTAATTCTGTTTGGCTCATCGGCACTTAGATAGTTATATCCTAGGGCCCAGCTCAAAGTGTTATTTTGGTTAATATTGTTTTTACCTAGTAGTTGTGTAATAGAGGCAAGGGTCTTTTTAGTGTTTTGGTCTCTAATAAACTGAAATGCTTCTGCTACATTGGTTTCTTCAAAAATTGTAGCGGTTCCTGCACGCCCACCTTCAAATACTTCATCTTGTATTTTGTTTATAAATAAGGATGTTATTTCAAATGTATTTCCGTCATTGGCGCGGTATTTTCCAGATACAAGTCCTGAAGTTGCAACTGTTTTTCTCCACCGCGTGGCATCTGGAATCGTGTCATCGATAAAGTTTCCTCTAAATTCTCTAAAAACACCTTCACGATATTCAAAATTGGAAGATTGACCTAGGGTTGCAAGCACCTTTACTTTTTCACCAATTTTAGCACCTGCACTTACAGAAAATGAGGTGTTAATAGGATTGCTTATTGTTCTAGGGGTCCAAGATTCATTGGTTAGGGCCTCTCTTGTGTTTAAGTTTCTTGAATAAAAACCAACAGTGATATTTTCGTTATTTGGGGATACTTTAAAATTACTAAACACGCCATTGCTTATAACATTAGAATTTACAGAACTAGAGGTGCTGCCAGATAGTAATTTATTGCCAATAAGCTCTTTTGTGCTAATATTTACATTTCCAGATGCCTGATCTGCAGACAAGCGGGCAGAGGTTGTTTTGCTTACATCAATACTCTCTATGAGTCTTGTAGTGAAAAGGCCAAGATCTATATTCTTTTTTTCAATATCATCTGATGGAATTGGCAATCCATTTAAGGTAGTATACAAATACCGATCTCCAAGTCCTCTCACAAAAACTTCACCATTACCTTCAGATTTTGAAATTCCAGAAATTTTTGTGGTAGCTGAAGCCGCATTAGAGATTCCTAATTTTGCCAACTCCACCGATCCGATACTCTCTTTGATGATGGTTGCTTTTTTTTGTTCAAGCAATAGCACGCTTTGCGTATCTCTTCTTAGACTTGTTTTTATTACAACTTCATCAAGAGCTGCAGCACTTGGGCTCAGGCTAAGGTCTAGAGTAACAATTTGGTTAGCACTAATGGCAATAGTTTTTTCTATGGTTTGATAGCCAACAAAACTAAATTCTACAACATAGGTTCCAGGGGCAAGATCATCTATGGTGTATAGCCCATCAAAATCTGAAGTGGTTCCTCTGCTGGAGTCTTTTATGATTACGTTTGCGAAAGGCAGCGGCTCATTGTTCATTTGTTTATCTGTCAAGGTCCCTTTGACAGAACCTGTTTGAGCATACGTTAAAGATGCTATAATGCTTGTTAATACAAAAAGTAATTGTTTCATCGTCGACTATTTTTAATTCAAGGCAAAGATGTATATCTATTGTAAAGTTGGTGTTACCGAAATATTATGCTTCTATGACCTATGGGTTATTATAATGTTAAGAACTCTACACTACAGTTATTGGTTTTGGTTTTGTAAAATGAGTATATTGCTATCACTAAAATTTAGTGAGTTATGATGCAATGGGAACAACTACTATCCCTTAAAAAACAGGGGGTAACAAACAAAAGACTACGTATAGAAGAAGACCCAACTCGTCTGGGTTTTGAGGTAGACTATGACCGTATTATTTTCTCGCAAGCCTTTAGGAGCCTGCAAGATAAAACCCAGGTAATACCCCTGTCTCAAACCTCTTTTGTGCACACTAGATTAACCCATAGCCTTGAGGTTTCTGTAGTAGGGAGATCTTTAGGACGCACCGTAGGTAAGGCAATACTTGAAAAACACCCGCAATTAGAATCTATACACGGCTATCATTTTAATGATTTTGGTGCTATTGTGGCGGCTGCCTCTTTGGCCCATGATATAGGAAACCCTCCTTTTGGTCATAGCGGTGAGAAGGCCATTGGAGATTATTTCTCCAACGGAAGAGGAAAGCGCTTTAAAGCCTTGCTTAGCGATAAAGAGTACCAAGACCTTGTAGATTTTGAGGGCAATGCCAATGGTTTTAAAATACTAACCCAGTCCAAAAACGGATTAGATGGCGGCTTGCGCCTTACTTACGCTACCCTGGGCGCCTTTATGAAGTACCCTAAAGAATCGTTACCTAAAAAACCGACCGCTCACATTGCAGACAAAAAGTTTGGGGTATTTCAGTCAGAGGTTTCTTTCTTTGAGAAGGTCGCCCAAGAGATAGGTCTTACCAAACGTGGAGAAAAAGAAGATCTAAGTTACAACCGTCACCCCCTGGCATATTTGGTAGAAGCGGCAGATGATATTTGTTACACAATTATCGATTTTGAAGACGGTATCAATCTAGGACTTATAGAAGAAGAGTTTGCCCTAGAATATCTTATTGCACTGGTTAAGCACACCATAGACACAACAAAGTACCACAAATTAAGTGACAGTAAAGATAGGTTAACCTACCTAAGGTCTATGGCCATTGGGGTTCTTATACAAGAGGCTGCACAACTATTTTTGGCAAATGAAGAGGCTATATTGGCAGGAACCTTCACAGGATCTCTCTTAGACAACAGTAAATATAAGGCACAAATAAATGACATTATTAAAATTTCGGTAACCAATGTGTATCAAAGCCAAGAGGTTATTGAAAAAGAAATAGCCGGCTATAAAATACTATCTGAGCTGCTAGACACCTTTACCACTGCCGTAGAAAACTACCACACCAGTGGAGAGTTGCGCCACTATGATGCGCTTATTTTAACCCACTTTGACGCCTCTATTAAACAGCCGCAATCTGTCTATCAATATGTAATGGCATGTTGTAGTTTGGTTTCAAGATTAACAGATGGTAATGCATTGCAAATATTTCAAAAGATAAACGGAAAAATATAAGGAGTTTTTTTCTGTTAAATCTGTTAAAAATGTTAATTCCTCTTTTTTGTTCGAGTTGTGTGCGTAGCTTTGAAAAAAAAATTAGCATCCTATTATGAAAAAGTACGCATTCTTATTTTTGTTATGTACCATTGGGTTTAGTAATGCTCAAGACAATCAAGCCATCCTAGAAAATCATTTTAACACCAATAGAGCTCTAATGGGTCTCTCTCAAGAAGATGTTAGTGATTTTAAGGTAGAATCTTCAACATACTCTAAGAGTATGAGAATAGATAATGTGTACGTCTCTCAGCGTATATCTGGTATCGAGGTCTTTAACTCAACTTCGGTTTTTGGAATCAAAAATGGTGTTGTAGTTTCTTCAAAAATGGGTTTTATACCAAACACAGCACAGAAAATTAATACCTCAACTCCAGTAATTTCTGCTCAAAACGCAATTGTTAAAGCAGCTACAGCTATTGGAATAAGCGCTCCAACAGCACTAGAGATTCTAGAGACCACAGCGCCCAATAGTTTTGTTTTTAATACCGGATCAATCTCTTTAAATAACATACCTGTTTCACTGGTATTTCAACCAATGCAGGACGGAACCCTCAACCTTGCCTGGGATATCAGTATCTATTTGCTAGACGCTTCTCATTATTACTCTATGAGAATAGACGCTATTACAGGCGCTTTACTCTCCAGTAATGACTGGGTAACTAGTTGTGATTTTGGTAAGCCAACACACAATCATCTTCCAAATACCAATACCAGCAGCAGCTTTTTACATAAACCAGAAAATACGGTTTCTTTCAATGCACAAGGCGGGGTAAGCTACAGAGTATTTCCTGTACCCTTTGAAAGCCCTAACCACGGTAGTGATGCGTTAGTACTTGACCCTGCAAACCAAGATGCTTCTCCTTTTGGATGGCATGATACCAATGGCGCTCCAGGACCAGAATACACTATTACAAGAGGTAATAATGTAATAGCTAGAGATGACATAGATAACAACAACTCTGGAGGTATTTCTCCAGATGGAGGCGCTTCATTGACCTTTGATTTTCCTTTTAATTTCAATGCAGATCCTGCAGAAATGTTACCAGCAGCAACCACCAATTTATTTTATTGGAACAACATCATGCATGATGTGTATTACCAATATGGTTTTGATGAAGCTAGTGGTAATTTTCAAGATAACAACTACGGAAATGGCGGCACCAGCGGAGACTTTGTAGATGCTCAAGCTCAAGATGGTGGTGGTACTAACAATGCAAATTTTTCTTCACCACCAGATGGTAGTAATCCAAGAATGCAGATGTATTTATGGAATGCACCAGCGGGTAATGCATTAACTATTGACGGTTCTCTTGCGGGATCCTATCTTGGTGTTGCTGCCAATTTTGGAGCTCCACTACCAGAAGACACTCCTATTGTAGGACAATTGGCTTTAACCCTTGATGATGACCAAGGAGCCTCTGAAGACCCTTATGATGCTTGTGATGACCTATTAAATGGAGCAGACATAAACGGGAGTATTGCTGTAATAAGAAGAGGAGAGTGTCAATTTGGATTCAAGATATTGGCTGCGCAAAACCAGGGAGCTATTGCTGTTATTATAATTAACAATGTGCCAGGAGCACCAATAACTATGGCTCCAGGAGAAGTAGGAGACCAAGTTACCATAACAGCTATTATGATTTCACAGGCAGACGGAGATGCTATCATTGCAGCATTGCTTGCTGGAGAGCAGATTGAAGGTTCTTTATTAAATAATACCGCCTACCAGCTAGATGGTGATGTAGATAATGGAATTATAGCTCATGAATACGGTCATGGAATTTCCACCAGGCTTACCGGTGGGAGATTTAATTCAGGCTGTTTGCAAAACGATGAGCAAATGGGCGAGGGCTGGAGTGATTGGTTTGGCCTTATGCTTACACTACAGCCGGGAGATCAGCCACAAGATATTCGTGGTATTGGAACCTATGCAACCGGCCAGGCTACAGACGGTGGTGGTATTAGAGAGGCTCCTTATAGCACAGATTTTTCTATCAATAATTACACCTACCAAGATACAGATGGGAATGTTTCTGTTCCTCATGGGGTTGGTTTTGTTTGGGCAACCATGCTATGGGAAATGACCTGGGATTTAATAAACCAATATGGTTTTGATCCAGATTTATACAATGGTACAGGAGGAAACAACATTGCTATGCAACTAGTTTTAGATGGTCTTAAACTACAGCCTTGTAACCCAGGTTTTGAATCTGGTAGAGATGCTATACTAGAGGCAGATATGCTGGCAAACGGTGGCGCAAACCAATGTTTAATCTGGGAGGCATTTGCTCGCAGAGGATTAGGTTTGTCTGCCTCACAAGGAAGCGCTAATAGCCTAAATGATCAAACAGAGGCCTTCGATGTTCCACAAACACCAGATTGTCTTTTAGCCTCTACAGATAGAGCCCTTCTAGATAGTGGTATTATTTTATACCCAAACCCTGCAAACCAAACTGTAAATATTAGTGTTACTCAGGCATCTGGAAATGCAAACGTATCTATTTTTGATATAAACGGCAGATTGATACTCACTAAAGAAATTTCACTTGACACCACAACTAGTTTGGATGTAAGTCAAGTCACATCTGGAGTATATCTAGTTCAAGTTACAGCACAGGAAGGTTTTATAAAAACAACCAAACTCATTATACAGTAAGCTAGTACTCACATAAAAAAAGAGGCCCTTGATAAAAAGGCCTCTTTTTTTATGTGCAATAGGTAAGTAACCTTTGTTTTATTTTTTCTGGGGATATACCCTGTAAATCTTGTAACTGGCTTACCCTTGCATGTTCTGGAAACTCGTCCTTAACACCAAGTACCTCCACTTTATTAGTGTATTTGGTAGAAGCTTTATACTCTAAAACAGCACTTCCAAACCCGCCACTTACAACACCATCTTCTAGGGTTATTATAGTTGTGTAGTGTTCAAAAATTTCAGTGAGTAGTTTTATATCCAGCGGTTTTACAAAACACATATCATATATCCCCACTTGATTTTTTTGCGCTTCTAAGTCAAGCAAACCTAGCGCCTCTTGTGCATTTTGCACCATACTGCCAATGCACAAAAGAGCAATGGTAGTACCTTTTTTTAGTTCTTCTGCCTTGCCAATAGTTGTTTTTTTAAAGGGCTGTTTCCAGTCTAATATATTGCCGCGCCCTCTTGGGTACCGTATGGCAATTGGCAAATCTAGACCTAGTTGTGCGGTGTATAAAATATTGCGAAGTGCAATAGCGTTACTGGGTGCAGCAATGATAATATTTGGAATACACCTTAAAAACGCCATGTCAAAAATACCATGATGGGTTGCACCATCCTCTCCAACGATGCCAGCTCGGTCTAAGCAAAATATCACTGGGAGTTTTTGTAAGCATACATCATGTATTACCTGGTCATAGGCCCGTTGTAAAAACGTTGAATAGATATTACAAAACACATGTAAGCCTTGACTGGCTAGTCCTGCAGATAAGGTTACGGCATGCTGTTCTGCAATGCCAACATCAAAAGCGCGCTCAGGAAAGGCTTCCATCATATATTTTAGAGAGCTTCCCGTTGGCATGGCAGGGGTAATACCTATAATGTCATTATTTTCATTGGCTAGCTCGACAAGTGTGTGTCCAAAAACATCTTGAAATTTTGGAGCCAGTCCTGCTGTGCTATTTTTTACTCGATCTCCAGTTGTAGGGTTAAACTTTCCAGGGGCATGGTAGGTTACTTGATCTTCCTCTGCCTGTTTAAGTCCTTTCCCTTTTTTTGTGATAACATGCAGTATTTTTGGGCCTTTTTTTTGCAGAAGCTTTTCAAAAACAGTTATTAATTCAGCAATATTATGGCCATCTATAGCCCCTGTGTAATCAAAATTTAAAGCTTCAAATATATTATCTGTATCTGGGGCACCGTCTAGAGTTACTTTAGTGAAATATTGTTTTAAAGCACCCACGCTAGGGTCTATACCAATAGCATTATCATTTAAAATAACTAGGATGTTTGTATCTGTAACTCCCGCATGGTTGAGGGCTTCAAAAGCCATTCCGCTGGCTATAGACGCATCTCCTACTACAGCTATGTGCTGTCTAGTTTTGTTGTTTTTTAAACGGGCTGCAATGGCCATCCCCAAACTAGCAGATATAGCGGTACTGCTGTGTCCTGTTCCAAAACAGTCATACACGCTTTCTTCTATCTTTGGAAACCCGCTAATGCCGTCTAATGTTCTATTGGTATGAAAAACTTCTTTTCTTCCAGTGAGTATTTTATGTCCATAGGCTTGATGGCCTACATCCCATACCAATTTATCATCTGGTGTATTAAAACAGTAGTGCAATGCAATAGTTAGCTCCACAACTCCTAGTGAGGCTCCTAGGTGTCCTTCTTTTACAGCGACAACACCAATAATAAAATCTCTTAGCTCTTGGGCCAATTGTGGTAATTGATCTTTAGAAAGTAATCTAAGATCTTTGGGAAATGATACGGTCTTTAATAGGTTTTGTAACACAACACAAAGATACTAGAATTAATACATCGTGCGTGGTTAGTTTTTGTTGTGCATGTAAAAAAATGTGTAGCATTATTTTTTTAGCGTATTAACTCAATAACTATTATTTTTAGGGCTAATAAAACCTATTTTGATAACTCCTCACGACGATATTTATTTTATGAAACGGGCCCTGCAAGAGGCGCAAGCCGCCTATGATAAATCAGAAATCCCTATTGGCGCTGTTATTGTTGCAGATAATCAAATCATAGCAAGGGCACATAATCTAACCCAAACCCTTAACGATGTTACAGCACATGCAGAAATGCAAGCCATTA